>ERZ773115.81-NODE-81-length-113748-cov-8.277845_pt1 | contig 113748 bp, 109 predicted proteins | sample MGYA00511116_ERZ773115 | MGnify/ENA primary metagenome ERZ773115 (study PRJEB29015, sample SAMEA2737869) | human gut metagenome | biome: human gut; feature: human-associated habitat; material: faeces | place: China | collected 2012 ... | reverse complement strand
GTTGATTACGCTGAGGGTCCACCCGTTCCCATACCGAACACGGTAGTTAAGCTCACGCGTGCTGACAATAGTTGGAGGGCAACTTCCTGCAAAGATAAGTAACGCCGACATTATAAAAGCACTCATATTTGGGTGCTTTTCTTTTCTTTATAAGTCATTTGTTATGAATATTATATAACCAAAATCCATATCCCTCTTAGATATTTACATTTCATTTATATTGTGATATAATGACAAGGAACAAATGCTAGGAGTTGCTTATGGCTTATTATGTTGTTTTGCCTTTCGGCTTGATTATGTCGCTCGTCTTTTGTATTCTCAGGCGAAAAGGTTTTAGTTTACAAAATTTAATACTTAAATCTATATCCAGCCTTTGCTATCTTTTAACGGCTGTGTTTGCCTTAGTGTCTAATCCCGATGCTTACGTTTACGGCTCGCTGATAATTTTTGGCGGTGCTCTCGGCTTAGTAGGGGATATACTCCTAGACCTTAAGGGCCTCTATAAAAAAGATGAAAGTACATATCTCATGGGCGGGTTCATTTTCTTCCTTGTCGGACACCTTTTTTATTCCGGTGCGATAATTTATCAAACAAGAATGAAATGGTGGATAGTGCTTCTTTGCTGTCTTGGCGGTGTCGTTTTTTCTTTTGCAAATAATTTTATGGCAAAATTTATGAAGATACATTTCGGCGCTTATAGAAAAATTGTTTTTGCTTACGTTATTTTCCTTAGTATAACAATGATTTTGAGTGTTGTTTCGTTCTTTACTTTGGGCTTTCATAAGAACTTTTTGCTCCTTTCAATCGGTACAATTTGCTTTACGGCTTCCGATGCTGTTTTGTCGTCAACATTCTTTGCAAGGGGCAAGGATGGTAGTTTCTATCTATTCATAAATCATTTTCTATATTATGCCGGACAGTATCTTATTGCTGCTTCAGTTCTCTTTATGTAATTGAAAAAAAGCCTTGACTTAACTCGTCATTAGTGATATTATATTTAAGTCGCTGATGACATATACGGGCCAATAGCTCAGTTGGTCAGAGCCACCGGCTCATAACCGGTCGGTCCGGGGTTCGAGTCCCTGTTGGCCCACCAAAAAAGTCGCTTATGCGGCTTTTTATTTTTGCTAAATTCAATTAATTGTTTGTAATTAACCTTTTTCTAAATCTATATTAGAAAATATTTTTTGAGAATAGAATATGTTTAACCATAAAAAAGTTACAGTAAAAATTGATAGACCTCTTGGCACTTTTCATCCTGAACATAAAGATTTGTATTATCCTATAAATTATGGCTATATTGAAGATTTAATTGCCGAAGACGGTGAAGAACAAGATGCTTATGTTCTTGGAGTGAATAAACCTGTTGAAACTTTTTCGGGCGTTTTGATAGCTATTATTCACAGAACTGATGACGTTGAGGATAAGTGGGTAGTAGCTCCTGATAATATGCATTTTTCAATTTCCGAAATAGAGGAAAAGGTTAATTTTCAAGAAAAATATTTTCAGCACACTATTGAAATTATTAGTTAATTAAAAATCCGTTGATTAATTTCTGAGTATCTTACGATGAGCTCCTTTTATCTGCCTCGTATAATTTTACTTTTAATGTAAATATTATTTTAGAAAGGTAGGTAATTTTATGTTCAAACATGAAAAACAACTGTTTCATCCGGTCGAAATTGAAAGACCCAATCCACAGTATGCAGCCCTAATGCAGGAACAGCTCGGAGGTGCAAACGGTGAGCTAAAGGCAGCGATGCAGTATATGTCACAAAGTTTCAGAATCGAGGATCCGGATATAAAAGATTTGTTTTTAGATATTGCAGCTGAAGAACTTGGTCATATGGAAATGGTTGCTCAAACAATCAATCTCTTAAACGGTCACGATGTGCAGGCTGAATCTGTTCCCGCAGGTGAAATACAAACCCATGTCTTGCTTGGCTTGAATCCGGGGTTGATAAATGCATCCGGCTATTCATGGACAGGGGATTATGTAACTGTAACAGGTGATTTATGTGCAGACTTGCTGTCAAATATCGCTTCTGAACAAAGAGCCAAGGTTGTTTATGAATATTTGTATAGGCAAATTGATGATAAAAAAGTTCGCGAAACTATAGACTTTTTGCTAAATAGAGAGGAAGCACATAACGCAATGTTTAGAGAAGCGTTTAATAAGGTGCAAAATAGTGGGTCAAATCAGGATTTCGGAACTACAAAGGCTGCTAAAATGTATTTTAGTATGTCTGAACCGTCACAAAATAATAATCCGTTTTCAAATACAGATGTAAACCCTGTGTCATTCAATCAATAAAAAGTAAATTTAAGCAATAAAACTTAAACTGATTTCACATATAGCAATATATTTGAAGTCAGTTTTTTGCTTTATATATAATTATTATTTGTATATTTAGAAAGTCACTATTGACTTTTTGTAATAATTGTGTATAATAGTATCGTTGACAATTTAACAGATTTAGGGGTATAGCTCAGTTGGTAGAGCAGCGGTCTCCAAAACCGCGTGCCGAGGGTTCAAGTCCTTCTGCCCCTGCCAAGGAAAAGAGCCGTTTTTCAAGAAATCGGCTCTTTTATTTTTGGGTTTGTCTAACACTTTGTCTAACGCATTTTGCTTGTTATAATATTACAAATGTTGTTTGAAATATTTTCTTTTCGCTTTGTGTCCAAATGTGCATAGGTGTTAGCTGTTGTTTGTATGTCAGAATGACCGAGCCATTCTTGTATATCCTTTAATGTATATCCTTGTGCATTTAATAGACTTGCACAGCTATGGCGTAAGTCGTGAAATCTTATATGACGAAAACCATATTTTTTTAATATCTTAGCGTGCTGTTTGGTAATGTAATTTGGAGAGTAAGGCTTTCCATTTTCCATTTTGAATACATAATCATTTTTTATGTATTCTTTACCGAACAGCTTTTTATTTTGCTTTTCATCATTTTTTAATTTTACGAATAAGTTTATAATTTCTTCATTTAAAGGAAAGCTACGATAACTTGATTGATTTTTTGTACTGTCTTTTTCAATTATTTTGTAACTATCAACTATCGTGTGTTTAATTGTGAGTTTTTTATTTTCTAAATCAATGCTGTCCCATTTTATACCTAATACTTCACTTCGTCTTAAGCCAAACGAAATAGTAACAAAGTAAAGAGGAAATAATCGTTCATTTTTTATGGAATTTAAAAAACTATTTATTTCATCTAAATTATAGAAATCGTAATTGTAACGCTCACTTTTTGGCATAGTTACATACTGACACGGATTTGATAGTATTAAATTGTTTTTAACTGCTAAACTTAATGTTTGATTTATTATATTTCTATGATGTTTAAGTGTGGTTGATGAAAGACCACCTTTGCCGTCGATCCTGCCGTTTTCGTATTTTTCAATGAAATACTTTTGTAAAACGCTTCGGTTTACATCTATCAATTTTATATTTATATTTTTAAAATAAGGTAAAATATGTGCATTTACCATTTCTTGATAATGTAAAAAAGTTACTTCGTCAACCTTGATTTTAGCTTCATTAAGCCATAATAAAACATATTCATAGAATAGTATTTCAGATGTAAGCGGTAAATCGTTATTTTCATATAATGCAAGGCATTCTCTTAAAACTTTTTCACGCTCACGCTTACCACTTTTTGAGGTTAAATCGGTTTTTATCCATTTTTGTTTTCTTTTACCGTTAATTTTTATGTTAATTACGGCATAAATGGAACCGTGTTTTTCTTGTAGGCTTGCTGTCATATTAACTCCTTTCTTGACACAAATTAAGCCGATACATTTATATATTAACAATATTGCATTACATATGCAATAAGGTTACTTTTTGGTATACGATATGTGTTGCCAATTTTTATAGCTTTGATTTGGTTATTTTTAATAAGTGTATACACGGCATTTTTGCCAATGCCAAGTGCACTTTTCACTTCAGCAACATTTAAAATATCTGGATAACTTTCAAACATAGTACCTCCTTTTTATCCGATTAATTCAATTTGTTCATTAGTAAATCTTCGTAAAAAAGCTTTATATGTTTCGGGTTCATACTTTTGTACTTCTACATATTGCTTTTCTAACGATATATTGCTTATAATATAAACCTTTGTATATAGTGCAGGCTTGTCGGAATATCTACACGGCAGATTTACAGGGTAGCCGTCTAAATAAACTAACATATCCGATATAGGCAAGCTACTTCTAAATTCATCAAATAAAATTACATCTTGACCGTTGTAGTTATCAAATGGATTTTTGTAATTTGTAACCCTATATACATTTTCATAACCGAAATGTTCCATAACGGTTCTTGTTTTACCAACACCTGTTGCACCATAAATATAGCTGACTTCCAATTTACGAAATATGTTTTTTACTTTGTTAGCCTTGTACATTGAAATTGCTTTATCAATGTTGTTTATTTGTCTAATTGCGTTTGGATATTCGTTAATTATTTCAGCGACAGAACAATCATTTTCAATCATTTCATAGATTTGTTCATTTAAGTTTTCACTACAACTTCTATCTTTCGGAAGTTCGCCAATTTCTTCAAAGGTTTCTGTTAAATTACTTTCTTTTTTGTTTTCGTATTTTTCACCGATTTTTCTAATATAGTTGTAGTTATCAATGTTAAGTCCTCGTGCAATTTCAATATGTGCACCGTAAAATCGTTTCTGTATAGTAGAAAACATTATACCGTTTCTACAAATAATAAATATATGCGTATGATGTGTTCCGTTTTCTAAACCTATTTCATCACAAAAACAAGCATAAATTAGATTAGTAAAATCATTTGTAAGTATATCCTTAATCCGTTCGTGCGTATATCCTTTTTCTTTTGGGTTGTTAATTGTTATTTGATATTTTCTACTTGACTTACTGCGTGCTATTTTAATCACTTCCTTTCAATTTTTGTTTTTTGTACACAGTACACAAGTACGCAAGGGGTAATACTAACCCTTGCGTGTAGAACTCTACGCAATGTAATAATACTTCAAATTGTAGATGTTGTCAACACTTTTTGCAAAACTCTACATTTTGTATTGACTTTTGTATGCTGATGTTGTAATATAAAGATGTACTTTTATTTAATTTCACACAACGAAAAATGTGGAAATGTGAAATTCCCACATTTTTATTGTGCAAAATTTGTAAATGTGACCGTAAGGCTTTTAACTATTGAAAGGTTGAAAATTTTTTAACGCTCCGAATGTGGAAATATAAAATTCCCACATTCTATGCTAAAATCTTCAACCGTTCAACAGTTCTACTATGGACTGAAAGCCTGATTAACGATTGATTATAAATAAAGGAAGTGTATTTGTTATGGAAAAGGGTGCTTTACAGCTTCAAAATGAAGAGTTTGGATTGTACAACAATAACTTTGACATAAACGAAAGAAAAGAGCTTATAGCCGAGTCGCTACGAGAATTAAGGGTATATGCGGGACTTACACAAAGCGAATTGGCTGAAAAATTAGGCATAAAGGCAGGAACATATAGTACTTATGAAAACGGCACAAGAGAAGCACCGGCAGAAATTATAGTAAGATTGTCAATTCTATATGGTGTTTCTACTGATATAATTTTACAAGTGGCAAGATATAAAAAAGAACAATATGTTTCAACTGAACAAATTGCAAACTTTGACAATGAAATTGAAGAATTGCGAAAAGAATTAACAAATAAGAAAGATAAGCTTAACCCAGAAGTTAAAATGATGCTTGAAACAATGACAACTGCATTTGAAAATGTAAGTGAACAGTTAAAGGCATTTAATGAAAATACTAATAATAAATAAAACAATAGATAAAATTAAAATGCTATGGCAAAAAATGTCATAGCATTTTGTTTTGTATCGGCTTTGTTATATTTGCAAAGCAACGGTTTCATTTTTTCGCATTTTGCGAAAAAATGGAAACTCCGTATTTGCTTTTTGCAGATTATGTATCTAATGATTGTCTAACGGTTGTCTAACATTTTAAGTTTTTAATTTGTTTTTTTCATTTGTACAATAAAATCAATTTTGCTAAAAAATGCAGTTTTAAGCGGTTTTTAAGGGACTGTTTAACACAATTTAAAGTGTAATGGTAAATGTGTATTGAAACTCCAAAACCGCGTGCCGAGGGTTCAAGTCCTTCTGCCCCTGCCAAAAAAAGCACCGATTTTTCGGTGCTTTTTTCCTTTATTTACGCTGTTTTACGGCGGTTTTGCTTGTGTTTCCCATATTGATAAAACTACGGCGCACGGTCTTTTCCGTACGCCGATTTTTCATTTTCACATCGTTTTTTGTTCACTTTGTGCCACACAATCCACCCAATCCGCTTGGTACATCATCAAAAAAGCATCAATCACAATTCAAATCCGTTTGTAACGCCCATCAGCATGTCCGTGTTGCGTTTGACATAATACATTTCGGTTATTTCTGAAGTTGTGTGTCCGAGTAGGTCTGCCACCTGCCTCGGTGTTAATGCTTTTACCGTTCCGTCCTCAGCTCGCACGCCTGTTACAAGCTTTGTTGCGAAGGTGTGACGCAAACTGTGTAAGCCTTTTTTCTTAATTCCTGCCGCATCGAGTATGGAATAAAACCGTTTTCTTAAATTCAACGGTCTTGTAAAGTTTCCGTCTGGATCGGGTATCAATGGTGCGTCCTCACCGAAATATCGCTCGTTGCGTAATTCGATAATCGCTTGAACAGCCGTTTCGTTTAAGGGTACGATACGCTTGCTTGAAGCGGTTTTTAGCTTGCCTACAACAATTTCTCGTCCGCTTTTTTGCTCTGTTCCGTCACGCTTTTGCGCTTCTTTAACACCTCTTTGAATGTGCATCACTTTCTTTTCAAGGTCGATGTCGCTGTTGATTAAACCCAATACTTCCGCAGTCCTAAAGCGACTTTCTGATAGAGTATATAAGGCTTTAGGGGTTATTCACAAATGTCTATTTGAAGATATTTATAATTTTGCAGGAGAGCAGCGTACGGTGAATTTGTCTAAAGAAAACTTTAGATTTGCACCGCTTATGTATCTTGAAACGGCACTTGAAGCCACAATATGATAATGATTATCAATTTTATATTGACAATTTGATTTTGCTAAATTATAATAAAAATAAAAAGAGTTAAAACTATGAGCGAGAGAAAAAATTATTCCACAAAACACAATAATGAATTATTGAAATATTTGGAAGAACATAAAAATGAGCATTTAACAGTGTCTCAAATATATTCCGATTTGACAACCAAGGGAATTTCAATAGGATATGCTACTGTCTATAGGCAACTGGAAAAACTTGTTAAGAATTCCAGCGTTGTAAAATATACAATCGACAATACCAGCAGTGCATGCTTTGAATATGTGGGAGAGGATAATCACTCCAAGCAGTCTACATATCACTTAAAATGTGAGCATTGCGGTAAAATCATTCATTTAAGTTGCAATGAAATTGAAGAATTTGAAAATCATATTTCATCGCATCATAATTTTAAGGTTGACCCTGCAAAAACCGTTTTTTACGGCTTATGCGAAAATTGTGCAAAGTAATACTAAGAAAGGAAATCACTGATGAAGCAGGAAGCTATAAGCAAGAAAAAGAGAATAATTACAATGCTTATAGCAGTTTTGTTTGTGATAGCGGCTGTATTTTCTGCTGCTTTTGTTATCAAAGAGGCGTATCACAAGTGCAATCATACTGATTGTCAAATTTGCCAAACAATGCAGCTTTGCATAAAAAACTTAACGGATTTAGGTTCAAAATCGGATGATAATGTAGGTGTAACCGTATTATTTTATTTTGCGTTATTTATCATTCGTTTTGTTACTTATATATTCTCAAAGGAAACGCTTATTGATTTAAAAACTAAATTATCCAATTAAATATAATTAGCGACAAGGGACAAGTCTGCATTTTTGGACTTGCATATGTTAAAAACAAGTCTGTTTAGCAGGCTTTGTTTTGCTATGCAAAAGTTCCTTGTATTTTTATGTCCATTTTTAAGATTATATTTGATTGGAGATACTTTTATGAAAAAATTTTTAGGTGTAATAGCCGCTGTTTTAAGTGTTGCAATTATTTTTGTTGCTTGCTCTAACGGAAGAAGCAACAATGAAAACACAATAAAAAATAATGAGAATAATACAAAGCTCAGCATTGTAACAACGATTTTTCCCGAATACGATTGGGTTAGGCAACTACTCGGCGAAAATCAAGCCAATGTAGATTTGACTATGCTTCTAGATAAAGGCGTGGACTTGCACAGCTATCAGCCGAGTGCCGATGATATGGTAAAGATTTCTAAATGTGACTTGTTCGTTTATGTGGGCGGTGAATCTGACGCTTGGGTAGATGATGCATTGAAGTCTGCTCAAAACAAAAATATGAAGGTTATCAATCTTCTTGATGTTCTCGGAAATTCTGTAAAGGAAGAAGAACAAGTTGAAGGTATGCAAGCAGAAGAAGAGGAAAAAGAGGGCGAAGAGGAAGGCCCTGAATATGATGAACATGTATGGCTTTCTCTTAAAAATGCCAAAACTCTTTGTTCCTCAATTGCAGATGCACTTTGCGAGATTGACTCTAAAAATGCAGATGTATATAAAAAGAATTTAGGTGAATACACCAAAAATTTGGACGCACTGGATAAGGAGTATCAGCAAGCAGTTAACAGTGCAAAATATGATACTTTGGTTTTCGGCGATCGTTTTCCGTTTAGATATATGGTTGACGATTATTCTTTGAAATATTATGCCGCATTTGTAGGTTGTTCTGCCGAAACAGAGGCAAGTTTTGAAACAATTAAATTTCTTGCAAACAAGGTTGACGAACTCGGTGTAACAACAGTGCTTACTATCGAAGATCCAAAGCACAAAATCGCTCAAACGGTAGTTGAAAATACAAAAGAAAAAAATCAAAAAATTCTTGCACTCAATTCTATGCAATCGGTTACAAACGATGATGTTAAGAATGGCGAAACATATTTGAATGTAATGCAAAGCAATCTTGATGTTCTTAAACAAGCTTTAGATTAAGGAGGACGCTATGGCACAGATTGTATGCAAGAATTTAGCTGTCGGCTACGGCAACACAGTTGTAAAAAGTGATATAAATTTTAATGTTGAAAAAGGCGATTACCTTTGCATAATCGGCGAAAACGGTTGCGGAAAAAGTACGCTTATGAAAACAATTTTAGGGTTGCAAAGAGCACTTAACGGAGAAATTGTTTTTTCGTATGATATAAAGAAAAACGAAATCGGATATCTGCCTCAACAAACACAGTTGCAACGGGATTTTCCGGCGTCTGTAAGTGAAGTAGTTATGTCAGGCTTTCTCAACAGAAACGGACTGAGACCTTTTTACACAAAAAAGCAAAAAGCCGAGTTTAAAAAGGTTATGAAAAATCTTAATATCGAAGAGCTTGAAAAAAGATGCTATCGTGAACTTTCGGGAGGTCAACAGCAAAAGGTATTACTTGCACGAGCACTCTGTGCCACAGATAAAATTCTTTTACTTGACGAGCCGGTTGCGGCTCTTGACCCAAAGGCAAGCGAGGACTTTTATAATTTGCTTGCTCAAATAAATTCAAACGGCACAACCGTAATTATGATTTCGCACGATGTTAATGAGGCTGTGAAATATGCAACAAAGATATTGTGCTTAAATTCACCGTGTTTCTTCAAAAGTCAAAAAGAATATTTTGAATTTATCAGGGGAGGTGAGCAAAATGCTTGAAAAACTTATGGTTTATTTTGAATTTCCGTTTGTAAGATATGCACTTATCGCCGCAGTTCTTATTGCTCTTTGCTCATCTCTTTTAGGTGTTACGCTCGTGCTTAAAAGATTCTCATTTATCGGCGACGGACTTTCGCACGTAGCTTTCGGCGCAATGGCAGTTGCAACGGCATTAAAGCTAACAAACAATATGCTTTTAATAATGCCGGTTACAATTATTGCGGCAATTATTCTTTTAATCGGCGGTAAGAATAAAAAGATTAAAGGTGATGCCGCAATAGCTGTTATTTCCGTAGGAGCACTTGCAATAGGCTATTTGGTTATAAATTTGTTTTCAACCTCCGGCAATGTTTCGGGTGATGTTTGTTCAACGCTTTTCGGTTCAACATCAATATTGACCCTTACAATAAAGGATGTTTACCTATGTGTTGCACTGTCGATAGCCGTAATAATTATTTTCTGCGTGTTTTATAACAAGATTTTTGCCGTTACTTTTGATGAAAACTTTGCAAAAGCAACGGGAATAAAAGTGGGAGCATATAACTTCTTGATAGCAGTTACCATTGCAGTTATCATTGTGCTTGCAATGAACCTTGTAGGTTCACTTCTTATTTCTGCATTGATTATTTTTCCTGCACTTTCGGCAATGCGACTTTTTAAAAGCTTTAAGTCTGTAATTATCTTTTCTGCAGCATTTTCCGTTGTATGTACTGTTGTGGGACTTCTTGCCTCAATTCTTGCAGGAACGCCGGTAGGCTCAACCATTGTTGCAAGTGATATAGCCGGATTTATAATTTGCTTGGCTTTATCAAGCGTTAAGAGAGGTGTAAGAGTATGAAAAAAATAATCGCAATTATATTAGCTTTAGTGTTTGCTTTGAGCTTTGTCGCTTGTTCAAAAAGCAGTGATAAAAATGAGAACTCTAACTCAAAGACCACAACAAAAATAACTGAATCCACAACAACCGAGGCGAAGTCTGTTGATTTGGACTTGACGCAACTAAGCAGCACGCTAATCTACTCTGAAGTTTATAATATGCTTATTACGCCTGATGATTATAAAGGCAAGAACATAAAAATGAAAGGTCTATTTAATCAATATACGGATGAACAAACAGGCAAAACATACAATGCCGTGATTATTCCTGATGCAACTGCTTGTTGTCAACAAGGATTGGAATTTGAACTTTCAGATAAAACTAATCCTAACTTTGAACAGGGTGCCGAAATAACGGTTGTCGGCACATTCGATACTTATTCAGAGGGTGAGCTTTTATATTGCCATTTGAAAAATGCAAAAATAATTAATGAACAGTGAATTGAAATTCATTAACTAAAAGGGTTTTACTGTTATTTGTCTCTTCCTCTTATAGTGGGGTGCATTATATTAGAGTTTTGAATACGATTCATAAAAAAAACAGTCACCATTTTGGTGACTGTTTTTTTTAGATATGTTAAATTTTCTACTCCAAAGCATTTTCCGGCCAAGATTTTCTCAAAGCCGCATAGGAAATTATAAAGTTTGCAAGCCAGCCTGCCGGAACTGCAAGCCAAACAAATGCAATACCGAAATGCGGTGCACAAATCAATGCCACCGATAAACGAATTGCAAGGTTAACCATATTTGCAATTAAAAACGGTCGCATATTTCCGATTCCTCGAAGAACGCCGTCTGTTGCCATTTTGATGCCCATAAATATGAAAAAGTAACCGAGCCATTTCATATAATCACCGGACACTTGATAAGCTAATTCCGTTCCGTCTTTTCCTAAGAAAAGCGAAGAAATTTGTGTGTGCATTGTTTCAATAACTATAAAGGCAAGAACGGCAAAGCATGCATCTAGCAGTAATGCAGCACGGTAACCTTTCTTAATGCGGCTGACTTTTTTAGCACCAAGATTTTGCGAAACAAACGGCGACACGGCATTTCCGATGGATACAAATATCAGCGAAAAAACATTTTCAATTCTCATCGTTGCCGTATATCCTGCGAGCGCTTGCGTGCCAAACGGATTTACAACCGCCTGCACAATCATCATACCGATTGATACGGTTGATTGTTGCAGAATAGACGGAACGGCGATTTTAAGCATGGAGCACAGTTCTCTTTTATCAAACTTGTGAAACGGACTTGCATATTTTCGCATTCGATAAAGAAAAATCAAAAGCGAAAGTATTGCGGAAATGCCCTGCGCAATAAGAGTGGCAAGTGCTGCGCCGAATACGCCGAGTTTAAGACTGCCAACCATCCAAAGGTCCATAATGATATTCAAAACAGATGAGAATATTAATAGCCATAACGGGATTTTCGATTCACCGATGGAAGTGAACATGGTTGACAGAATATTATACATAAATAAAAACGGAAAGCCCGCAAAATAGATGCGCAAATACAGCACAGCATCTTCCGTTATATCTGCCGGTGTTTGCAATATGTTCATCATCCAATTAGAACTGAAAAATCCAAAGATACCGAGGAATATGCTTAAAAGCAAAAAGCTGATTAATGAGGTTGATACGATTGTTTTCATCTTCCCGTAATCTTGAGCACCGAAATAACGGCTTACAAGCACACCTGCGCCCACGCCTGCACCAAGTGCAATGCAAATAAAAACATTAGTAAGTGCTGCACAGGCACCTACTGCCGCAAGCGCCGATGAACCGACAAATTGACCGACGATGATTGAATCGGCCATATTGTAAATTTGCTGAAAAAAGCTGCCCAAAATCATTGGCATTGCAAAAACAGTTAATGCCTTTAGTGGCGGGTCTGTTATCAAATATTCATCCTTTGCCATTTTTATATTCTCCTGAAAATTGTATCACAATAAATAAAATCAAAAAGCCGAACTTGATACAGCTGTCTCAGTCTGCACCTGTTCGGCTTTTGTTGTTACTGAACAATCGCTCACTGAGCGAACATTAGAAGTATAGCATTGTAAAAAAATATTGTCAATGTATTTAATTTAATCTGTTAACTTATAATTTTTTTAAGGAAAATTTTTTTATAGACTAATTTATTTATAAAAAACCTCATTGTTTTCTAAAATGTTATCAAATTGTAAAAAACTGTTGCAATATTTTGTTATATATGGTAGAATGTTGAACGAATAAAAGTAATTTTATGTAAGAGGTGTAAATATATGAAGAAAGGTAAAATGTTCAAAAAATCAATTTCTTGTCTTTTGGCAGCATTGATGATTATTGCATCAATGCCATTCTCCGCAATATCGGCATCGGCAGCTAATGGTACGCTTTCAGCAAACAGTTATCAAATTGTTCGTGGCGGATCTAATACTCGTTGGGAAAATAATCAGTTTAATATAGTAAATGACCAAGAAGCTGATAACACATCTATCGGTATAATCAAATATGACATTTCTACATTAAAGGGAAAGGTGATTGATTCTGCTTCTTTGAATTTCACTATTGATAGTCATAATGATGATTCTCAAGGATTGGTGTTTTATTACTCAAATAGACTTACTAACGTGACTTTGAATAATAGTTCTACACAAGATACTCTTTCTAATTATGGAGCCGGTAATGTTGCTAATGAAAGTGCAGCTTCAAGATATGGCTTTTCTACAGATAATGTATTGGCTTATGGCAATGTGAATACTTCGGTACAAACTTCCGATGTTAAGACCCAACTTCAGACTATTGTAGACAGTGGTGCTACAAGCCTTTACGTTTTTGTTATGCAAAAAACAGCAGGCGGTTTAAAGGGTGACCGACTAGATGGCGTTACAACAAGTGATGGTTGGACAGACACCAAAATTAAACCGGCTAATGTAACTATCAACTACGAAACAAGCGAATATCAGCCGACAGATTTGAAACCTTTTGTTGCAATGACAGCTAATGATTACGGTTCATTTAGTGCTGATAACAATTATGTTACTGCTGCTGATTATGCAACTGTATATAAGAATATTGTATATGCACCTAAGAAAATGTCATCAGCTGCACACACATCTGAAGATCGTAGCTATGAACAACAAAATAAAATGTATGGTAATATGAGTTTTTGGTATGGTAATACTGTTATGCTTTATGATGGAGAAACATCCCCTCAGTTTGCTGTAGGTTTTGTTAATGGTGGTAAATCAATTCCTTGGAATTGGAATTGGGGCAACAACAGATCTTACTATTGTAAAACACTGACCGATGGCTTTTCATTGGTGAATACTAAATGGCATGGCGCTGACGGCTCTATGAATGCACAATGGCTTCTCGTTTCAAGCGGTAGAGAAGTTAATTGCTATAACGACAGTAATAACAGCGGCTATTATACTCAGGGTAAGCAAACCGGTTACTATGCTAATATTATGCAGTATTCGGGCGGCAATTTCAGCGAGAACTATATAAGTAAAAATCTTACTTTTGAGTATAAGGTCGGTAATGATAAGGGTACCGGTACTTATTCCGATACTGTAACAGAAGCAACGATCTATGTTCTTAACTATAAAAAGATTATAGAAAATGTAAATACTGCAAGGAATTTTTATAATACGATTGATAAAGCTCACGTTAATAGAGATTCATTAATTGCTTATGCGACTGCTGTAAATAATTTGCAGGCATTTAATCCGTCAGATTATGATTATTCAACAAATACGGCAAAGGCCGTGGCTAGTGCTTCGGATAAAATGACATCACTTATTAATGCAGTAAACCAAGCTAAGGATAATCTTAAATACGATTATACTTTCATTGACATTAATAATAATTCTACCGTTGTGACTGCTAAAAATGCAAACGAGGCTTATAGTAAAAAACCTGCTAATACAGAGAATAAAGCTGTTCAAATAAGCGATACACAGCACACAAAATATACTTATACTTGGCCGACAAACCCAAGTGGCTATGTATTCACCGAAAAGAAAGAAGAAGTAACAGAAAACCATAATTTTACAACTACTGCTACCTGTACCTGCGGTGCTAAAGTAGATGATGCAAGTTTTGAAGCTGCTAAAAAAGAAGCCGCTGGCATATTAACTCAATCGTCATTATATGAAAACACTTCATTTACTAATTTTATGAATACTGTTTCGACTTTAGGTTCGAAGCGTAGTAATGGGGAATTGCTCTGTCAGGATGATTTTGATAGAGTGACCTGCGAAATTCTTTACGCTAAGACCTTGCTTAAAAAGAACCAAGGTACTGTTACTCTCACGGTCTATGACCAAAATAACCAAGTGATTACAGATGCAGGGGACTCGTATACAAGAGACTACGGCGAGGAGATAAATATTGCTCCTAAGACCGAACAGAATGTTTATAAGTGGGTTATTGAAAAAGACGGTACAACAAGCGAGATTTACGGACAGCCGAGCATCAGTTATGTTGTTACAGGCGATGCAACCGTAAAGGCTTATTGCAATAAGGCACAGACTGCGGACGAAAAGTATACTAAGGTTACTTTCCTTGTCGGCGGTAGGATTTCCGATATTAAGTATGTCAAAGCAAACGAAACCTTAGACACTTCAACTGCAAACAAGTTGCAGTTCCCGTTCTTTACAACAGGTGAGTGGGACAAAGAAAGCGTTCAGGGCAGTGCTGATGTTTCGAGCGTTACGGTTAATGCTGAATTGAAACCTGTTGACAGCGACAAGTGCGGTGTTCACATTCCGGGAAAAGTTGATCCATATCAAATGGCTTATGATACAAGGGTCGATGTAAAAGAATACGGTTTGGATGATAATGTAGATTATGCATTGTCTAAATCGCCAAGTACGAATGACATTATTGCCTATATGCACGGAACGGTATTCTATGTTCCTGCAAGAAAAGATGTTTATGTGCTTAAAGTTAATAAGGGTGAAAGCACTAAGCAGCCCAAGGTTAACACAGTAGGTACATTTACTTCTGTTGACGATAAGAACAAGTATGTCGGTTTTAACTGCAAGTTCTCACTTCCTGCGGACTGCACTCCTGTTGAATGGGGCATTACATTTATTCCTATGAATGCTGATTACAGACCTGTTGATGCAAACGGAAATCCGACTACAAGCACGGTTTTCCGTATTAAGACACATTCAAAGGAAAATGAATATGCCGCAACGCTTAGTCTTTCTAAAAACAGCACAAAGTACAGCGCTATTAAAGCAAAGGCATATCTCAAGTATAAAGATAGCGATAATAATATACAAGTCATTTACGGCGACGAGTATGTTCAGGCATTTGGTACAACCAATAAATTTGGAATTACACAATAAACTAAGGAGGTTATCTGATAATGAATAAATTTGAAACACCAAAAATTGAAATTATTATGTTCAAAGCCCCCGAGGTTATTGGCACAAATTATACATCTAATACCGGTAATAACCCTTTGGGTGACGAGGCTGATTCTGAGGATGAAATGATATTCTGAATTACTAAAAACCGATTCATTAATTTGAATCGGTTTTTTCTTTTTTTGGCTCCCTTTTCAAGGGAGCTGTCAGCGTAGCTGACTGAGGGATTTGCATATCTGTTTTAATAGTTCTGTTTAATTATCAGCGTAAATCCCCTCTGCCAATGCAAGCATTGACATCTCCCCTTGCCAAGGGGAGCGCTGAGAATCGTCTCCCTTAATAAGAGAGGCTCTAACGATACCTATGATTGTATATAATTTCAAAGCCTTGACATTTTATAACAATATATAGTATAATCTTTTGGTATGTATACTAATAATGGAGGGGTAATCTTGGCTAAGAAGCAAGAATACGGCAACGAAAGTATTAAGTCGCTCAAGGGCGCAGACAGAGTCAGAAAAAGACCTGCCGTAATTTTCGGCTCGGACGGCATCGAGGGTTGCGAGCATTCTATATTTGAGATTATGTCCAATTCTATCGACGAGGCGAGAGAGGGCTACGGAAAAAAGATTATCATTACCCGCTATAATGACGGCTCGGTTGAGGTACAGGACTTCGGACGAGGCATTCCTGTTGATTATAACAAGAACGAGGAAAAGTTTAACTGGGAACTTCTTTTTTGCGAACTCTATGCCGGAGGCAAGTACGATAACGGCAAGGACAACTATGAATTTTCTCTCGGCTTAAACGGCTTGGGTCTTTGTGCTACGCAATATGCGAGCGAATATATGGACGCCGAAGTTAAGACAGGCGGATTTAAGTACACGCTTCATTTTAAGCACGGCGAAAATATAGGCGGACTGACAAAAGAACCGTACGGCAAAAGGGGAGACACCGGAACAAAAATCAAGTGGAAACCCGACCTTAAAGTATTTACGGACATTAATGTACCGGTTGATTATTTTATCGAAACAATCAAGCGACAGGCTATTGTAAACGACGGAATTACTTTTATTTTCAAAAATCAACTCACGGCAACCCAATTTGAAACTACCGAATTTTGCTACGAAAACGGTATTAAAGACTATGTTGCCGAAATTGCAGGCGAGGACGCTTTTACAACGCCGCAATACTGGGAATGCGAGCGTGTCGGCAGAGACCGTGACGATTTGGACGATTACAAATTAAAGATCAAAGCGGCATTATGCTTTTCTTTGAAGCGACAGCTAAAAGAATATTATCACAACTCCTCATTTTTGGAGCACGGCGGAGCGCCCGAAAAAGCGTTCAGAAGTGCCTTTGTGAGCCAGATAAACGCTTATTTGAAACAGAACAATAAGTTTAACAAAAACGACTCTCAAATCAACGTACAGGACGTTGAGGAGTGCGTTATCTTTGTTGTGTCCTCTTTTTCTACCCAAACTTCTTATGAAAACCAAACAAAAAAGGCTATCACAAACAAGTTTATTCAAGAGGCAATGACTGATTTCTTCAGAAAGCAGTTAGAGGTTTATTTCATCGAAAACAAGATGGATGCCGATAAGATAGCCGACCAAATGATTATCAATATGCGTTCCCGTATCAAGGCGGAGAACACCCGAAAAACGCTTAAAACAACCCTGCAAACAAAGATTGATATGACAAACAGAATTCAAAAGTTTGTTGACTGCCGCAGCAAGGATGTAAATGAGAGAGAAATTTTCATCGTTGAGGGTGACTCTGCTCTGGGTGCCTGTAAGCAGGCGAGAGACGCTAATTTTCAGGCTCTTATGCCTGTTCGAGGCAAAATTCTTAACTGCCTTAAATCCGATTATGACAAGATTTTCAAAAGCGATATTATCACCGATTTGATTAAGGTGCTCGGATGCGGCGTTGAGGTCAAGAGCAAAGCCGCTAAGGATGTATCAATGTTTGATATGGATTCTCTGCGTTGGAACAAGATTATGATTTGTACCGATGCCGATGTTGACGGATTTCAAATCAGAACGCTTATTTTGACTATGATTTACCGCCTTATGCCTAAGCTTATCGAAGCGGGCAAGGTGTATATTGCAGAATCTCCGCTTTATGAGGTTACCTGCAAGGACCAGACGTATTTTGCTTACAACGAGATTGAAATGGACAGCATTAAAGAGCAACTCGGCGACAGCAAGTACACTGTTCAGCGTTCAAAAGGTCTCGGTGAAAACGAGGCGGATATGATGTCGCTGACCACTATGAACCCTGCCACAAGGCGACTTATCAAGGTTACTCCGAGCGATGCCGAGGCTACCGCACAGGTATTTGATTTGCTTCTCGGAGACAATCTTGACGGCAGAAAAGAATATATTGCAAATTACGGTCATCTTTATCTTGATGCCGCAGATGTAAGTTAAGGAGGGATTAAATTGGCAAGAAGAAAAAAAGCATCAAACGAGCCGGTTAATACCCTCGCAGACAATGTTCATATTAAAGACGCAGGAACGGTTAAGGACGAAAAAATAGTTGACACTCTTAAATCAAACTATATGCCTTACGCCATGAGCGTTATTTTATCCCGTGCGATTCCCGAAATTGACGGTTTTAAGCCGTCGCACAGAAAGTTGCTTTATACAATGTATAATATGGGACTTTTGCAGGGCTCAACCATAAAGAGTGCAAATATTGTCGGCAGAACCATGCAACTCAATCCTCACGGCGACGCTTCGATTTACGAAACTATGATTAGGCTGTCTCGAGGCAACGAGAGCCTTTTATACCCCTATGTTGAGTCTAAGGGTAACTTCGGTAAGGCTTACAGTAAAAATATGATGTACGCCGCTTCACGTTACACTGAGGCAAAACTTGCTCCGATAGCAAAGGAACTTTTTGAGGATATTAATAAAGACACGGTTGATTTTGTTGATAACTATGATAATTCAATGAAAGAGCCGACGCTCTTGCCCGTAACGTTTCCGTCTGTTTTGGCTAATGTGACTACCGGTATCGCAGTAGGTATGGCGTCATCTATTGCTTCGTTTAACCTAAAGGAACTTTGCGACACCACCGTTGCGCTTATCAAAAATCCCCAACACGAAATTTCCGAAACACTCCTTGCTCCGGATTTTGTAGGCGGCGGATATATTATCTATGACAAGGACGAACTTGACAGAATTTACAAAACAGGCAGAGGCTCTGTAAAGGTTCGTGCAAAGTATAATTATGACAAAGCGTATAATTGTATAGATATTACGGAAATACCGCCTACCACGACTTCGGAAGCGATAATTGACAAAATTGTAGAACTTGTTAAGACGAACAAGGTCAAGGAACTTTCCGATGTCAGAGATGAGACCGACCTTAAAGGTCTCAGAATTACTCTTGACTTAAAGCGTGGAATCGACCCCGACGCTCTTATGACAAAACTTTACAAAATGACTCCGCTTGAGGATACTTTTTCCTGCAACTTTAATATTCTTATTAACGGCTATCCCCGAGTTTTAGGTGTCGGCGAGATACTTAATGAATGGATTGAATTCCGTCTTAACTGCGTTAGAAGAAGGACAAAATTTAATCTTGACAAAAAAACGGAAAGACTTCATTTGCTCCGTGGTCTTGAAAAAATTCTTCTTGATATTGACAAGGCGATTAAGATTATTCGAGGTACGGAATCGGAAGGCGATGTTGTACCTAATCTTATGATAGGATTCGGTATTGACAGAATTCAAGCGGATTATGTTGCTGAAATAAAGCTTCGTCACTTAAACAGAGAGTATATTCTTAAAAGAACAAACGATATAGAAACTCTCCAAAAAGAGATTGAGGAACTTCAGGGAATTCTCGACAGCAAAAATAAGCAAAAGAAAATTATTATTAAAGAGTTAAACGAAGTCTGCGAAAAGTATTCACTTGAGAGACGCTCCCAAATTCTTTATGAGGTTGAGCAGTACGATGATTCGCTTCAGGCTGAAATTCCCGATTATCCTGTTACACTGTTTATTACCAAAGAGGGTTATCTTAACAAAATCCGAACGGCAAATTTGCGTATGTCAGGCGATCAAAAAGTAAAAGAGGGCGACTTTGTAGAAAAAACTTTTGAATGTTCCAACAAAGACGAACTTCTTGCTTTTACCGATAAGGGCCAGGTTTATAAGGCCAAACTTGACGATTTTTCCGACGGAAAGGCATCTCAACTCGGTACTTATGTTCCGTCAAAACTTGAAATGGAACAGGACGAAAAGGTTGTTTATATCTGCGTGATAAAAGAATATATCGGCTATATGATTTTTGTATTTGAAAACGGAAAAGTGGCTAAAGTAGATATAAGCGCATACCAAACAAAAACAAACAGAAAGAAACTGCTAAAGGCCTATTCTCTCAAATCACCTCTTGCGTGCTGTGAATATATAGAAGAGGATACCGAGTTTGTCCTATCCTCAACAAGCGGCAGAATGCTGATATTAAACACAGGCTCATTGACTCCAAAATCATCAAAAGACACTATCGGCGTTTCCGTTATGACCCAAAAGAAAAATCATAAGGTGGATTCAATGCACAAATATGTTGAGGGTGAGTTTGAAAAAGCATGGCGATTCAGAACAAAGAATCTTCCTGCTTCAGGCGCATTGCCGGGTCCTGCGGATAATACTCAGCAGATAAGTTTTTGATTATAAAAAAATGCTTGCATTATTATTATAAGTATGCTATAATTCAGTAGTCAAAATTCGATTGGAGGAAAATTTATGCTCTGGTATCATTATGTCTTTGGTGCAGTATTAATCGTTGCATCAATAATTATAACTATTATCGTTCTTATGCAAGAGGGCAGATCATCTAATTTATCCGGTGTTATTGGCGGAAGCAGTGAATCCTACGGTAACAAGTCAAAGGGTATGACAAATGAAAAGAAGCTTGAAAGAGTAACAAAGTGGTTTATCACATTTTTCTTTATTCTTGTTTTAGCGGCATTTTTGGTATTTCTTTTTGTATAACAATTGAGTAATAACCTTGCGTTATGCAAGGTTATTTTTTTGTATCAGAGGTTTACAGTGAATTATATTATTTTTGATTTAGAATGGAATAATGCTTACAGTTACGTAAGTAAAGGCTTTATGAACGAAATTATCGAAATCGGCGCAGTTAAGCTCAACGAAAGGCTTGAAATTGTCGATACTTTTAAGCAACTCGTAAAGCCTAAAATCACAAAGAAACTGTCGGGCAGATGTAAAAATTTAACTAACATTACAAACGAAGAGTTAAAGGAAAACGGTATTTCTTTTAATGACGCCATTGCGAATTTTGCTCAGTGGAGCAGAGGAGAGGGTAATGTTTTTTTGTCGTGGAGTAATTCCGATCTTTATGTTCTTGCGGCTGATTATCAGATACTGCTTGGCAATCTCAACATAAGTTTCATCTCAAAATATTGTGACGCACAAAAATATTGTATGTCTTTCATTGAAAAAGAAGATAAAAATCAAGTCTCACTTGCTAAATGCTGCGAACTTTTCGGCATTGATATTGATACTTCTTCTTTGCACAGGGCACTCACCGATTGTTATTTGGAGGCGGAATGCTTTAAGAAAGTCTTTGACAGAAATAAGATTAAGAAATATATTGTTGACTGCGATAAGACCTTTTTTGAAAGGCTCATTTATAAGCCGTACCTTATCACCTCGCCGAAATCGCAATTGTTTAATGTTTATGAGCAGGTTATTCTTTGTCCCGATTGTAATTCAGAGATGGACAGACTGAAAGGTTATGAGTGCGTTAATAAATCTTTCAGATGCCCGACCAAATGCACCGTTTGCAATAAAAGTTATTGGACAACCGTCAGAGCAAAGAAAACATACGACGGCGTTGTTGTGTCCGTTAAAAGCGTTGATATGAATAAGAAAAAGGCAAGACGGCTGTCTCAGTCAAAAAATCAACAAAAAAATAACGCTCATTTGTAAATAATTGCAAAAAAATCTTTATTTTTTAATTATTATAATATATAATATATCTATCTTGCTTTCAGGAGGTTTCGTTCATGGCAAACAAAGATTACGATGAATTAATGCAAGCATTTATGAACAATTCTCAAAAAGTATATAACGAGGACAAGGAAGCGCAGAATAAGAATGCAAAAAAGCTTCCCACTTCATACAGCACCTTTGACAACAAAGGCACTAAAAATGTAAAGAAAAAATCTTCCGATAAAAAGAACGGCAATAAAAAAGGCGGCTCAGGCGAAAAAAAGGTTGGTAATACAATACTTAAAATTTTGCTGGGAATAATAATTGTTATTGCGGTAGTGGGAATTATCTGTTCGTCGGTTCTTTTTGTTTACGGTTATTCGATTGTCCACGGAGATGTTGTGTTTAATCTTGACGATGAGGCGTCGAGCCAAAATCAGACCTCTTTCATTTACGGTTATGACGATAACAATGAGCCTGTTGAAATCACAAGGCTTCACGGTGAAGAAAACAGAATTTGGCTTGATATAGACGATATGACTCCGTACCTAAGTAAGGCATTTATAGCAACAGAAGACGAGAGATTTGAAAAGCACCACGGCGTTGATTGGATAAGAACAATCGGAGTTTTGGTAAAGCCTACAAACAGCGGACAGGGCGGCTCAACAATTACTCAGCAGCTTATTAAAAACCTTACCGACGAAAATGATGTTACTTTCGTTAGAAAATTTAATGAAATATTGTCAGCTCTTAATTTGGAAAAGCATTATTCTAAAGACCAGATTATGGAGGCTTATCTTAACACAATTTATCTTTCGCATGGTTGTTACGGCGTTAAAACTGCGGCAGAAACTTATTTCGGTAAAGATGTTAAGGATTTGAATATTGCCGAATGCGCAACGCTTGCAGGCATTACTCAGTTTCCTACCAAGTATGACCCGCTTTTGAATCCCGAAAACAACAAGAAAAAGCAGGAGTACATTCTCGGTAAAATGAAGTCAAACAATTTCATCACCGAGGAAGAGTACGAGGAAGCGAAGAATTATAAACTCGTCTTTACCAATTCTCCCGATTATCAGGGCAGTCAGGTAAGCGACAACGGTAATGATTCAGACGACTCGAGTTCAATTAACTCTTACTATACCGACTATGTTATTGACGAGGTAATAGAGGACTTGCAAAATGCAGGTTACAGCGCAAAGAAAGCCAGAAGTATGATTTACGGCGGCGGCTTAAAGATTTATTCAGCTGTTGATTTTACGGTTCAAAGCGCAATAGAGGATGTTTACGAAAATTACAGAAAGATGCCTGACGAGACTGTTCAGGGTGCTTGTGTAATTATGGACTATAAGGGCAGAGTCCTCGGTATGGTCGGCGGCACCGGCAAAAAGGAAGCAAACCGAACGCTCAACCGTGCATGGCAGTCTACCAGACAGCCCGGTTCTACAATAAAGCCGTTGTCGGTATACGGCCCGGCACTTGAAAAAAGTTTGCAGGATGACGATGTTGATATATATTGGTCAACCCCGACAAAGGACGCACCGCTTATGAATATCGACGGAAAGCCGTGGCCTACGAATGAGGGCGGTACTTATTCGAACAGAACAGTAACCGTTCAGTACGGTCTTGCAAACTCACTCAATACAATTTCCGCAAGAACGCTCGATAAAATCGGAACAACCTATTCTTATGATTTCTTTAAGAATAAATTTCATATTTCAACTCTTACTCCTCAGGACTGTGACCTTGCTCCTATGGCTACCGGCGCGTTGACATATGGTGTAACTGTTCTTGAAATGACTGCCGCATACCAGGCATTCGGTAACGGCGGATATTATTACGAACCTTACGGATACTATAAAATTGAAGATTCAAAAGGAAATGTAATAATCGAAAAAACACCTGAGAAAGATAAAGAGGTTGCACTCAGCGAAAACACATCATGGGTTATGAACAGACTACTAAACACTGTTATGACCCAGGGTACAGGTCGTTATTATGCTCTTAACGGTATTGAATGTATCGGTAAAACAGGTACAACAACCGAATCTTACGACCGTTGGTTTATGGGCGGAACACCCGAATATATCGGCGGAATTTGGTACGGTTATGATGAAAATAAAGAGGTTGTTTACAGTCTCTCCTATAACCCTGCCGGAACACTTTGGAACAGTGTTATGAAGCAGATATACGAAAAGAAGTCAAATCCCGTTAAGGAATTTGCTCTTTCGGACGGCGTTGTCAGAAGGGAATATTCCTCGAACGGCGGACTTTACAGCGGTTCAGGCAATTGGGGATGGTTTGATGTAAATAATCTTCCTCGCCAAACCGATTACCACGATTACGGCAACAAAACAACAAGTTCAAGCAGAAATAACAACAATTCCGAAACAAAGAGAAACGATAACGAAACAACTGCCGCAGACGGCAATCCGTCTGACGGAGATGAAGAATAAGATTAAAACTAATAGGAAAATCGCAATGATTTTCCTATTACTTGTATAAGTGAAATTATGAAGATAATGTCAGTTGATTACGGAGACAGGAGAACAGGTATTGCACTCTCTGATATAAGAGGCATCTTGGCATCTCCTTTAACCGTTATTAAAGAATCATATCAGCCGAAACTTGCAAAAGAAATCGTAAGCCTTGCTGTTGATAATGATGTTAAAACCGTTGTTATAGGCTTGCCGAGAAATATGGACGGAAGTTACGGCTACCGTTGCGATGAGTGCAAATCACTCGGTGAGGCGATTAGTAATATTAATACAGAACTTAATATTTGCTTTGAGGATGAGCGACTTACAACTGTTATGGCTCATAATGTTTTGAGCGAAAATAATGTTCGTGGCAAAAAGCGTAAGGATACCGTAGATGCTGTTTCTGCCGTTATGATTTTGCAAAGCTATCTGGATAAAAACAAGTAATCATAAAGCATAAATTGCCGTATGATTATACGGTGGTTTTGTGAAATTTAAGCTTTTTGATATAGAGTTCAAAATTGAATATTCTTTATTTATTATTCTTTTAATTGCCCTGTTTGCAAAGAATGACAGCGTTTTATTTTTGCTCTTGTTTTCATCTTTGCACGAAGTAGGACATATATTAAGTCTTTATTTTCTCGGCGGTAAAGCAAAGAAAATAACTTTTGCTTATTACGGCATAGGTATGGTAAGACATGGCGATTTGGACTTTTTGTCAGAAATTATTTTTCTGCTTTCGGGAATTGCAATTAATTCCGTCTTTGTTATATTTAATTATCAAAGGGAAATAAATTTTTGTCTGCTCTTTATTAATCTTCTTCCGATTTATCCGCTTGATGCAGGGAGATGCGTAAAATTGATTTTTGAAAGAGTATTTGATTTTAATGTTTCATACAAACTGTACTTTTCTTTTTCTGTTGTTTGCTTTGTTGCTTTACTTATTTTTTCATTGTATGTAAAAAATTTTAATTTAATTTTGATTTGTGTATATTTGTTTTTTCAAATAATTAGAGGTAACTATGATTAAAAAAGAGGTTGAAAAAATACTCCAATATGTTCAAAAACCTGCACGGTATGTAGGCGGTGAACTTAACAGCGTCGTTAAAAACCCTGATGAAGTGGCTTTGCGATACGCTTTTTGTTTTCCCGATACATACGAAATCGGTATGAGTCACCTCGGAATGAAAATACTTTACGGACTTGTTAATGCCAGAGATGACGCTTGGTGCGAGAGAGTATTTGCTCCCGATACCGATATGGAAGAACTTATGAGGAAAAACAATATTCCTCTTTTTGCGCTCGAGAGCGGAGATTATATAAAAGACTTCGACATTATAGGCTTTACGCTTCAGTATGAACTCAGTTATACCAATGTGCTCAATATGCTTGACCTTGCCGGAATTAAACTTTTTTCAAAGGACAGGACAGAACTTACTCCGATTATTTGCTGCGGCGGACCGTGTGCATGCAATCCTGAGCCGATTGCCGATTTTTTCGATATTGTATTTTTAGGCGACGGCGAAGAGACAACAGAACAGGTTCTCGACCTGCTTAAATATTGTAAAGAAAACGGACTGTCAAAGCACGATTTTCTGCTTAAAGCTAAAGATATTCGTGGCATTTACGTTCCCTCATTTTACGAGCCGAGTTATAATGATGACGGTACTCTCAGAGAATTAAAACCCATTAACGGAGCACCCGAGAAGATTAAAAAGGCAGTTGTTGCCAATATGGACACCTGTTATTACCCCGACAAATTCGTAGTTCCTTTTATTAATATAGTGCACGACAGGGCGGTAGAGGAAATATTTCGTGGTTGTATAAGGGGCTGCCGTTTTTGCCAAGCCGGATTCACTTATCGTCCCATCAGGGAAAAAAGTGTTGAGATGATTAATAAGCAGAGTAAGGCTCTTATTGACTCCACGGGCTATGATGAACTTTCTCTCTGTTCGCTTTCCACTTCCGACCATTCCTGCGTAAACGAAATGCTGACCTCACTCATTGATTGGACAGCTAAAGACAATATTAATCTTTCGCTTCCGAGTCTTAGAGTTGATAATTTTTCCGATGAACTTGTTGAAAAACTTAATATGGTCAGAAAAAGCGGACTCACTTTTGCTGCGGAGGCAGGAACGCAAAGGCTCAGAGACGTTATAAATAAAAATATTTCCGAAGAAGAAATTCTCCACACCTGCACAAAGGCTTTTGATAATGGCTGGACTACCGTAAAGTTGTACTTTATGATGGGTCTTCCTACTGAAACTATGGAAGACATAGAGGGCATTGCAAATCTCGGAATGAATGTTGTTCATGCTTTTTATCAAAATCCCAATCGACAAAAAGGTACCGGCGTTCAGGTTAATATTTCCTGTGCCTCGTTCATTCCCAAGCCGTTTACGCCTTTTCAGTGGGAACCCGAGGACAGTATGGAATCTCTTAAGGCTAAACAGGCTCATTTGCTCGAGTCGATCCCGTCAAAGAAAATCAAAGTGTCATATCATGAAACGCCGACATCATTGCTTGAGGGAGTTCTCGCAAGAGGAGACAGACGCCTCTCTGCCGTTTTGTATGATGCGTTTATGAACGGCTGTAAGTTTGACTCATGGGACGATAAATTCAAGTTTGATACATGGATGAAGGCTTTTGAAAAGAATAATATTGACCCTTATTTTTACACCCGCCGAAGAAGAGATTTCAGCGAACTTTTGCCGTGGGACCATATTGATTACGGCGTAAGCCGAAAATTTCTCGAAAGGGAAAACTTAAAGGCGCACGAGAGCAAAACCACTCCGCATTGCAGAATTAAATGTGCGGGCTGCGGAGCAAATATGCTCAACGGAGGTCATTGCGATGCGAGAGGTTAGACTGAAATTTTCAAAAACGGGTCAGGCTAAATATATCAGTCACTTGGATACAAACAGAGTTTTTTCACGTGCTTTTTCAAGAGCAAAGATAAATTTGTGGTATACCGAGGGATTTAATCCAAGACCGTATATGAGCTTTTCTCTGCCTCTCTCTCTCGGCGTTGAGAGTTTGTGCGAAAATGTGGATATTCGTATCACAGACGATATGAGCGACGACGAACTTAAAAAGCGAATGAACGATGCACTTCCTGTCGGTATAAGAATTCTTGATGTTTACGAGAACTTTATGGATTGCGAGCATATATGTTACAGCGATTATGTCTATAAATTCGAATTTGAGGATAATGACCTTGCACTGCAAAAGATTAAATCCGTGCTTGAAGCAGATCAAATTATGGCTCTTAAAAAAGGTAAGCAGGGAAGAAAAAGAGTGTTTAAGGAAACCGATATTAAGCAGTTCATTGTTAAATATAATATATCAATCAGGGACGAGGATATTGTGCTTAACATAAGGCTTTTTGCGGGAGTTAAGAAAAATCTTAATCCGACTCTTTTATTTGATACGATTATCAGGCTGATTGACATGGATTTTGAATGGAAAAGTATCGCAAGAATTAATCTTTTGACCGAAGATTTGAAGCAATACAGATAATTAAATTAATGAGGATGATTTTATGCGAGTATTTTTAAGTTGTCTCGTTTGCCGTTTTGTTCATTTTATTTTGCATAAAATGGGCAGAGGCGCAACGACTATGCCGGGCAGAGTTGCTCTTAAGGTTAAGAGAAATGTCCTGTCCGATTTGTCAAAAAATGTAAAAGTTATTATAGTAACCGGTACAAACGGTAAAACCACCTCCTGCCGCATTATCGAGGAGGGACTTAAAAAAGCAGGCAAAACCTACTTTATAAATAAATCGGGAGCAAACCTTATCACAGGAATTACCTCCTCGTTTATTATGAATTCTACCGTTACCGGTAAAAATAAATATGAATATGCAATAGTCGAGTGCGATGAGAACGCTTTTCGTGAGGTATCGAGATACATTCATTGCGATGTTGTTCTCGTAACGAATGTTTTTCGTGACCAACTTGACAGATACGGTGAGGTTACTCATACGCTTAATGCGATTAAGGAGAGCATAAAAAATCTGCCTGACGCCGTTATATGTCTTGATGCCGATTGCTCGCTCACTTATTCTATATCGAGAGATGTAAATAATAAGATAGTTACATTCGGCGTTGATGTTCCGTTTGACGAAAATGCAAAAGCACCGGAAATCAGCGACGCAAAATATTGTATTTTCTGCAAGCACGAGTATGATTATACTTATCATACCTTCGGTCATCTCGGCGGCTTTGTATGTAAAAACTGCGGCTATAAGCGACCAAACCCGGATTTTGCCGTAACTGAAATTCATGAGCTTGCACAAAATCATTCCGTTGTCAGTGCAAACTTTAACTCTGATAACAGACTTGTTAGGATTAATATCGGCGGTGCGTATAACATTTATAACGCAATCGGTTGTGCTGCGGGTCTCAGTTGCCTTGGTATAGACACCGATACAATCATAAGTGCTCTTGATACTTTTAACGGCGCATTCGGCAGAATGGAACAATTTAACGCAGGGGACCATAAGGTTAATATAATTCTTGTTAAGAATCCGGCAGGATTCACTCAGACTATGAATTTCATTAAATCCGTTAAAGATGATTTTACTCTCGTTTTGTCACTCAACGATAATGCGGCTGACGGCAGAGATGTAAGTTGGATTTGGGATGTTGACTTTGCGGGAATATTTGAAAAAGATAATGTTAAAGAACTTTTTGTTACCGGCAAGAGATGCTATGATATGGCTGTTCGTGTAAAATATGAGGGTGTCGGCGGCAGAAAAATTAATGTTATAGAAAATGAAGACTATAATAAACTGGCTGATTTGGCTCAAAACAGCGAACGAGATGTTTATATAGTTCCGACCTATACATCAATGATGACAATGCGACCTGTTATCGCAAAGAGATTCGGAGGTAAGGACTTTTGGGAATGATGATTAGAATTGCTCATATTTATCCCGATATGCTTAATCTTTACGGCGACAGGGGTAATATTTTAGCTCTTAAAAGAAGAATGGAACTAAGAGGAATTGAGGTAATGGTGGACAGTATCACCATGGGAAAATCCTTTAATTCTGATGATTATGACATTTTATTTGTCGGCGGAGGTCAGGATTTTGAGCAGGATGTACTGCTTAATGACCTGAAACAGGGCAAGGATAGGGAAATCCAAAAGGCTGTCGAAAACGGCAAAGTTATGCTTGCTATCTGCGGCGGCTATCAAATGCTCGGAAAATACTATAAAACCTATGACGGTAAAATGCTTGAATATATGGGAATTATTGATTTTTATACAGAGGGCGTTGAGGAGCGTATGATTGGCAATTACGCTTTTAAGACCGCAGAAGGAATAGAAATTGTCGGCTTTGAAAACCACAGCGGAAAGACCTACCTCGGCAAAAATGTTAAGCCGCTCGGCACCGTCATTAAGGGTTATGGCAATAACGGAGAGGATTCAACCGAGGGCGTCAGATATAAAAACACATTCGGCACATATTCACACGGACCGATTCTTCCTAAGAATTCAAAGTTTGCCGATTTACTTATTTCACTTGCTTTGAAAAACAAGTACGGCGATGTCGAACTTATAAAACTTGATGATGAACTTGAACTTAAAGCACAAAAGCAGGTAATGGAATTGTATTTTTAATGTTGTGCCTTTTTGATGTGTCTGTATTCTTCTATTACAAACCTACCTAAATGTACTAAAACACGGCAATTTGATTAATATTTTTTGATATTTTGCTTGATATTTATTAAATTTGATGAATTGACAATTATAATACAAATCGTTATAATCAATTATACAATTTGTTTTGAGGAATTAATATGAGCAGAAAAATGAAGCATAACGAAAAACTTGCATATAAATACAAGTTTTTGCGTGAAAAAATAATTCAATCGTATCGTAAGGGTTGTAAGATTCTCGATATAGTAAAAGTAATATTTGCCGTTATTTTTATAGTTTTCAGCATTATTGCCATGCATGTCTGTCAGAATAATCAAGATAAGAGTGTGTGGCTTATATGTTGGGTTTTACTTATATTTCTAAATGTGAATATCTTTTTGATTACCGATTATTGCAAGTATTTGGTTAAATCTAAGGTTATTCCTTATCTCGAGGACGATGATAAACTGGAGTTCGGCGAATACGAAATATTTAAGGACGACGACGAAGCCGAAGAGGAAGAATACGAGGAAGAGGAGGATTGAACGTGAAAAGTACATTAAAGAATATATTTAAGGTATTTAAGCGTGACCTTAAAAAGATTTTTACAAATTCGATGGCAATAATTCTTGTCGTAGGTATTACGGCTTTGCCCAGTCTTTATGCTTGGTTTAATATTTATGCAAACTGGGACCCGTACGGTAAAACCGGTTCAATGCAGGTTGCAGTTGCAAACTGTGATGAGGGTACTTTTTATAAAGATATAAAAATTTCCATAGGTGATTCTATGGTTAGCAATCTTAAGGGAAACAACTCTATTAATTGGCAGTTTGTCAGCAAAGAAGAGGCTATTCACGGCGTTGAGGCGGGCGAGTATTATGCCGCAATAGAAATTCCGGAGGGATTTAGTAAAAATCTTGCATCAATCGTTACTTCGGATTATGAAAAGCCGCAGATTGTTTACTATGCAAACGAAAAGAAGAATGCCATTGCAACAAAGATTACCGATAAGGTAGTTCAAACCGTTCAACTTTCCGTAAATGAATCGTTTATTACTACCGTAGTAACCGTTTTGAATACTGTTCTCGGCACCGCTCTTGATAACGATGAGGCTACGGGAGTTAACTCTTTTGATTACCTTAAGGATGAGGTTTCGCAAGCGCAGGATTCACTTTCGGCATTGCAAAACAGCGTTAATTCATTCAGCAAGTTAATGAAAGTTATGCTGGGACTTAATACATCTCTTGACCAAAAGGATATGAAATCCCTCCTTGAGTCAACAGGTAAACTGGTTGATGATACCAAGGATACTGTTGAGGTTACTCAAAATACAGTTTCGTCTATGCTTTCCTCAATGGGAAGTGTGATGACATCTACCGGTGAAACATTGGATTCACTTTCAAATACCGTAAGAGATTTGTCAAAACTCGATTATGAAACGGCACAGGCTTCCATCACGGTTGTATCTAATAATGTAGGTTCCGTAAAGAATGCCGTTGATGAGGTGATTGACGTTTTGACCGCTCTTAACGATGGCTTGTCACAGCCTATTCCTGAGGTTACTTCAGTAATTAATCAGTTAAAAACTGTTTCTAAGTCTCTTGGCGAAATTAAGGAACTTCTTGACGGTATTACCATTACAAATATGAGACCTACTCTTATTCAGGTTGCCGATAAACTTTCGTCACTGTCAAAAACGCTGACAAGTATAGAAAGCGATTATTCAAAGAATATTCAACCCAAACTTAAAGAAAATGTATCGAGTTTACTTTCTACTCTTACCGACCTTTCAAAGATTATCGAGTCGGTTAATAAAGATACGCCGCAACTTAACACCATGTCCGATACCCTTAATGAATCGGTTGGTGCAGGCGACGATATGATAACAACACTAAGCAAAATGCTCAGCAATATGAATACGCAGTTAGGCAAACTTTATGATTCAATAGACGCACTTAGCAACAGCGAGATTGTTAATGCAATAGTAAATATCACCGGTGAAAATGCCGGAGATTTGGGTGAGTTTATCGCAAGCCCTGTAAGCGTTAAAACAGAAAAAGTTTACGGCATTGAAAATTACGGTTCTGCCATGGCTCCGTTTTACAGTACACTTGCCATTTGGGTTGGTGCAATTATGGTATCGGCTCTTATAAAAACAGAAATTAAAAAGCGTAAGGAAATTGCTCCTAAACTAAAAAACAGTGAAAAGTTTTGGGGCAGAGGATTGCTTTATCTTGCAATTGCCTCTGTTCAAAGTTCGATTATTTGCCTCGGAGATTTGTATTTCCTGAAGATACAGTGCTACCATCCGATTAAATTCCTGTTAGTCGGGGTTGTCGCGGGAATTGTATATTCGCTGTTCATATATTCTCTTGTTTATACATTCGGAGATATAGGTAAAGCGGTCGGCGTTATCCTCTTGGTTATCCAAATCGGCGGTTCCGGCGGTACATTCCCGATAGATGTTACTCCTAATTTCTTTGTAACTATTAATCCGTATCTGCCGTTTACATTCGTAATTGAGGCGATGCGTGAATGTGTCTGCGGACTTTATGAAAATAATTATTGGATTTATATTCTGAAACTTCTTGCATATGCCGTAGCCGCATTTATTATTGCATTCCCGATTAAGGCTATCGTTAAAAAGCCGATTAGATTCTTTGAAAAGAGAGTTGAAGAAACAGATTTATTCTGATAAATTAACATTAAAGGAGAAGAGTAATTTACTTTTACTTTTCTCCTTTTTATGTTATAATTGTGTCGGTGAGAATATGAGTATAAATAAAATTGTTTTTACGGGTGCTCCGTGTTCGGGTAAAACCGAAATTTTGAGAAAACTCAAAAAATATTATAAAGATAAAACCGATTGTGTTTTTGTTTGTAAAGAAGCAGCGTCAGAGGTAAAGAAAAGCGGAGCTGAATTTTTAGACATATATGATTTTCAAAAGGCTGTTTACGAAAAACAGATTGAAAACGAAAACAAAATCGAAGAACAGATAAAAGACCTCGCAGACAAGAATGTTCTTGTTTTCTATGACAGGGGGGTATGCGACGGATATTCTTATGTTGATGACGAAAACCGATTTTTTAATATAATCGGTGAGAGCCGATACACTTCTTTTTTCAGATATGATACGGCTTTGCTTTTTGAAATTTGTTATGAGAACGACTATAATAAGTCTAATGTAAGAACCGAGGATTATGCCGACGCTCTTAAATTGCAGGATAAAATAATTTCTTGCTATGTAGGTCATCCGCATCTAAGATATATTAAATCAGCCCAAACTTTTGATGAAAAAATAAAAAGAGTAATTGAAGAAATAGATTTTATTTTGCAAGAAAAAGAAATCGAAAAAAAGTATCTTATCAAATATCCGTCATATGATGATTTAATGAGTTATAATCCTTTTATTTGCGATATTTCGCAGACTTATCTGCTGTCGAATCTCGGCTCGCACAGAGTAAGGGAACGCAGATATAAAAATGAAAGTATTTATTACGAAACGCTTAAAGTGAGAATTACATCCTCGGAGTGTTATGAAAGCGAAAGAATTATTACTAAAGAAGAATATTATGAACTTCTTAAATCGGCAGACCCTAATAAAAATACTATAAACAAAAAACGCTGTTGCTTTTTGTATAAAGGTAAATATTTTGAACTTGATTTATTCGACTTTTGGGACGATAAAGCGTTTTTGGAAGTAGAACTTAAAAATATTAACGAAGCATTTAATTTGCCCGAAAGAATTAAAATCATTAAAGATGTTTCAAATGATGAACATTACAAAAATAATTATTTGGCAGGAATGAAATTATGAAAATTGTTAAACCGACTTTTTATAAGACTTTTAAGTGCATAGCGGGCGACTGTCCAGACTCCTGCTGTCAGGGGTGGGAAGTAGACGCAGACAGCGACTCTCTCGAATATTATAAAACGCTCGACAATTCTCTTGAAATAAAAAAGCGTATTGATTCCGTTCTTTCAAAGGACGAGTTCGATAATACAATTTTTACGCTTGCACCGAAAAAGAGATGCCCGTTTTTGAACGAAGAAAATCTCTGCGATATGCATATAGCTATCGGCGGTGAGCATACCCCTTATACCTGCCGTACTTTTCCGAGATTTATTTATGATTTCGGCGCTACGAGAGAAATAGGTATTTCTTTTTCGTGTCCCGTTGCATCGGATATGATGTATAATACCGAATCTTTCGACTTTGAAACGGATATTAATTCAGATCTACCTACCTTAAACGATATTGACGCAGAAAAATATTTTCTTCTTTACAAAGGCAGAGCAGAGGCTTATAAAATCGCAAAAGATAAAAACAAAAGTATCAGAGAGCGTTTGAATGATTTGCTTGATTTAGGCGTTTTACTTCAAGAAAAACTTTTTCCGTATGATGAGGGCGGAGACGACATCGCTTTTTTTGATGTGTTCAAAAATCCTGAACTTATAAATCCGGAGTGGAAAGAAAAGGTTGAAAATTTTTCCTTAAAACAGGTGTCCGATACACAATCCAATGAAAATATTTTAATGTATTTTTTATATAAATATCTTATGCAGGCTGTTTATGACGATGATGCTTTGAGCAAGATTAAAATGGCTGTTCTAGGCGTTCTTATAAATACATATTTCGGAGAGGACAGTTGGACAGTTCATCTTTGGAGCAAGGAAACGGAACATTCGCAATATAATATGGACAGATATAAAAAACTCCTAAAGAGTGCGTATTGCCTCAGTGTTACCGAACTTAAAAACAGAATATAATAAAAAATCCAAAGCGTTATAATTGCTTTGGATTTTTACTTATTCGTTATTAAAAATAGCATCTGTCAGAGTTTCATAAACCTTTACCGGGTCGGAAATGAATTTTTCCTTTATCATAAGTGCCTGCTCTTGTGTCGGAGCAAAAAGCGTCAGCGACATAAAATCCGTATCTTTGTCGCTTACATTGAGTATAACTTTATAGCCGCAGTCGGTTTTCTCTATGCTTACCTTATTTTCCCGTTCGTAGGTTTCTCTTGCTATAATCTTCTGGCAAGCCTTTATGCATCTCTCTCTTACCGTCAACGGTAAATCCTTTTCAATCAACTCAACCTCGTTTGCGTCCTGCTTTTTCATACACAGCATACCGTCTTCGGTTTCTTTTATTGTACCGGATTTAATCAGTTTTGTTATAGCGTCCGACATTTCAAAATAATTCGCAAGCATTGTATCGTTTGTTGCTTCAAGCAGCGTTTCTCTGCTGACCTTGCCGTTTAGATTTGATACAAGATATGACACGAGAATATATATTGATGTTACGCTTCTCAAACCGCCGTCTTTAACATTTCCCATAAAGGCGTCAAATCGAAGGAGCGGATTTGTTTCGTTATTATCTATGTTATCTGACATTTCTACACCTCGTGATATATATTAACATATCTTACCTCAACTTGCAAACTATTCTTGCAAAATACTAATATATATATTATAATAAATATATTATATTATGGGGAATTGTTATGATTAAACTCACCGAGAGATTGCAGGCTGTTGCCGATATGGTGAAATCCGGTTCGACAGTTGTTGATGTAGGTTGTGACCACGGATATATACCTGCTTATCTTGTTGAAAATAAAATATGCGATAATGTCTTTGCCTGTGATATTAACGAAGCTCCGCTTAATTCTTGCAGACTTTTGGTATCTCAGACAATTTATGAGAATAAAATTAAATGTATTCTCTCAAACGGGCTTGAAAATGTGCCCAAGGCATATGACACCGTTATAATTGCGGGTATGGGCGGCGAACTTATATCTGATATTTTAGAAAAAAGTGATTATGTAAATCACTGCTCGTTGATTCTAAATCCTATGTCTCATTCGGAAACAGTCAGGAAATGGCTTTACACTAACGGCTATTCCATAGATAAGGACATTATTGTGGCGGAATCGAAGCACCACTATAATGTTATTCTTGCTCACTATACGGCGACTTTTGAAAGTAAAAGTACCGTTGATTATTTTTTCGGCGAGATAAAGGACTTTTCAGATAAGGCATATTTTATTCATTTGAAGAATTATCTTATGAATAAGCAGAAATCGGGTGCTGATTTTTCGTCTGTAATTAAAGCGATAGAGGATGTATTATGACTACGGTTAAAAATATTTATGACTATATCAATTCAATAGCGCCGTTTGATACTCAGGAAGAATGGGACAATTCCGGGCATTTGGTCGGCGATTTTCGTGCAGAGGTTAAAAGAGTGGTTTTGTCTCTCGATGCAACTAAAGAGGTTGTCTCTTATTGTGCCGATGTGAATGCAGATCTTCTTCTTACTCATCATCCTGTTATTTTTTCAAAACTCGCAGATGTTAAATCGGGCAGCGTTGTTTATGAACTCGTTAAAAATAATATCGCTTGTATCAGCGCTCACACTAATTTTGACAAAGCAGAGTGCGGAATAAATGCTAATCTTGCAGAACTTTTGGAAATTAAAAACACAGAGCCGTATTGCGACGGATTTATCAGAATAGGCGAACTCGACGGTGAAATGAGCATTGACGATTTCGCAGGATTTGTAGAAAATAAACTGAATGTATCGGGAATCAGATACACCGAGTGCGACAATGTAATCAAAAAAGTTGCAGTCGGCGGCGGTTCGTGCGGCGAATTTATGGATTATGCGATAAATAATGCGGATTGTTTTGTGACCGGTGATTTGAAATATCACGAAATGCTCGACGCATATGAACAGGGCAAGGCTGTTATTTCCGCAGGGCACTTTGAAACGGAAAGTTTTGCTTTTCTTATGATTAAAGACAACCTTGAAAAGATTTTTACGGATGTGGAATTCCTTGTTGCTCCCGTTTCCAATCCGATTAAGACCGCAGAATAAAGGATATATTATGGCGTTTGACGGTATTTTTTTGTATTTGGTTAAAAATGAAATATCAGAAAAAATAGTCGGTGCAAGGGTAGACAAGATTTATCAACCATCCAGGGAAGAAATTTTGATTACATTCCGCTCTAGAGAGGGAAGTCATAAACTGCTTCTTTCGGCTAAGGCTGATTCGGCAAGAATTCAGTTTACCGAGCAGTTTATTGAAAACCCCGCAAAGCCCCCTATGCTTACCATGCTGCTGAGAAAATTGTTATCCTCGGCTAAATTGACAGATATTAAACAGGATGGATTTGAAAGAATTTTAACTCTTGTCTTCGATGCAAGAAACGATTTGGGAGACCCGACGGAATATAAACTAGTAATTGAAATTATGGGTAAGTACAGCAACATTATTTTGCTGGACAGCAGTGATAAAATTATTGATTGCGTTAAACGTATAGATTCTTCTAAATCATCGGTAAGAGAAATTCTCCCGGGACTCAAATATGAACTTCCGCCCTCTCAAAATAAAATGAATATTTTAGCAGACAGTATCTTTGATATAGAGACTGAGATGAAGTCACTTGCCACAACGAGAGGAAAGGCGGCAGGCAAAGTTATTCAGGGCATTTCTCCTATTGTCGCAAACGAAATTGACTTTGATATGAGTCTTTCGCAGTTAAAGCAGCATATTGCACACCCCGTACCCACTGTGGTTATTTTAGATAAGCCTAAGGATTTTACCTACTTTATGCCGAGACAGTTCGGAGATCTTTGTACCTATAAAACTTTTGATACATTTTCAGAGCTTATAGATTATTTCTATTTTGAGCAGGTTAAAATAGAGAGAATAAGACAACGCTCAAATGATTTGTTTCACAAATTGAATACCTTAAAAGAGCGTGCCGTAAGAAAGGCAATTAACAGACAGAGGGAACTTGACGACTGTGCCGATAAAGAAAAGTACAGAATATACGGAGACCTTATCAATGCAAATTTGCATCTTCTCGAAAAGGGTGCACTTTTTTACGATCTTTCTAATTTCTATGATAACAATGATCATATCCGTATTCCTGCCGACCCAACTCTTACTCCGGTGCAAAATGCGCAGAAGTATTATAAGGAATACAGAAAAAAACAGGTAGCAGAGCAAAAACTGAATACGTTTATCGATAACGCAAAAGGCGAGGCTGAGTATTTGGATACCGTCATTGATGAACTGACAAGAGCTCAAACAGGCGGAGAAATATCTGCAATCAGAGAGGAACTTTATTCTTCGGGATTTTTGTCTAAGCCAAACGCTAAGTCTGTGAGACAAAAGAAATTACCTCCTAAAGAATTTATTTCAAGTGAGGGGTATAAAATTTTTGTCGGCAGAAATAATGTGCAAAACGATATTCTTACCCTTAAAACGGCTAAGAATTATGATTTGTGGTTTCATGTTAAGGACGCACCGGGCAGTCATGTTGTTGTGCAGGCTGTTAAGGAAAAGCCTTTTACGGACAAACTGATAAGAGAGGCGGCAATGATAGCTTGTGTTAATTCAAAAGTGCACGCTTCGTCAAATGTTGCGGTCGATTATACGATAATAAAAAATGTGCATAAGCCAAACGGAGCAAAACCGGGAATGGTTATTTACGATAACTATAATACCGAATATGTAACTCCTAATGAGGACGAACTATCAAAGGTGACAAAAATTGAGTAATACAGCAGTTATACTTGCCGCAGGAAACGGCACTCGAATGAAAACCAAAGACAGCAAACTTCTTCTTAAAATTAACGGTAAAACCGTTTTGGAGAGGAGCGTAAACGCTTTTTTGAATATCTCTGATGTGGATGAGGTTATTGTTGTTGCAAGAGAAAGGGATATACCTGCCTTTTCGGATATCCTTGCCGATGAACGTGTCTCATTTGTAGTCGGCGGCGATACGAGACAGCAAAGCGTGATGAATGCACTTGATGTGATTGACGACTGTAAATTGATTATTATTCACGACGGCGCAAGACCGCTGATAAAAAGTGAAGATATCGAAAACACAATAAGAGCCGCAAAGGAAAATAAGGCGGCGGCTGTAGGAGTTTTCGTTAAGGATACCGTTAAAGTGGTGGACAGGAACGGCTTTGTCGTTTCTACTCCCGACAGAAGCACTCTTTTTGCAGTTCAAACACCGCAGATTTTTGATTTTGAACTATATAGAAATGCTGCTCAAAACGCAAGAGAAAAAGGACTCGATTTTACCGATGACTGCCAACTTGTCGAAAGTTTTAATCAAAAGGTTAAAACGGTAGTAGGCTCTTATTCAAATATCAAGATCACCACACCCGACGATATTGTGCTTGCAGAAAATCTAATTAAAAATGAGGCGTTAATATGAGAATAGGACACGGATATGATGTGCATAAACTTGTTGAGGGCAGAAAACTGATTATCGGCGGAGTTGAAATACCGCATTCATTGGGACTTCTCGGTCACAGTGATGCCGATGTGTTGCTCCACGCTGTTTCGGACGCACTTTTGGGCGCCGCCGCTATGGGCGACATAGGCGGAATGTTTCCCGATACGGACGAAAAATTTAAGGATGCCGATTCGCTTTTTCTTCTTAAATGTGTGGTTGAACGCCTGCAAGAGAACGGTTATTATGTAGTTAATATCGATTCTACCATACTTGCACAAAAGCCCAAAATGAAACCTTATATCAACTCTATGAGAGAAAACATTGCAAAGGTGTGCAATCTTGACATAAACGATGTCAGTGTAAAAGCCACCACCGAAGAGGGACTCGGATTTACCGGCAGACAAGAGGGTATAGCCGCCCACGCCGTTGTATTGATAGATAATTGACGAAAGGTATATTATGGAACAATTTACTTCAATAAAAGAAATACTCGATAAAACGGGCAAATATTGCGGCCTCACGCAGGGCATATCCATGCGACCGATTATTCACAGCGGAAGAGATACCATAGTAGTTGTGAAAAATCACGACAGGCTAAAAAAATATGATGTACCCGTTTATCAATTAAAAAGCGGTAAATACGTTATGCACAGAATTATAGAGGTGCATGACGATCACTATATTATTGTCGGCGATAATTTAACTAACAGAGAATATGTAACAGACGATATGATATGCGGAAAACTCGTCGGATATTTCAGACGAGGAAAAAAATACATTGACTGCGATAAAAATAAACTTTATCGTCTTTATGCTCATATTTGGGTTGCTTTAATGCCGATTAGACCGCTCACTATTTTTATAAACAGATGCGTGTGCTATATTGAAAATCACTTTCTAAAGAGGAATGACCGTGACTAATACAGAAAAAAGAAAGTTCAAAAAATCAGATATTGCCACCCTTAAATGGATGTGGGGTACATTTCATAAGGAAAGATGGCAGGTATTTGTACTCATCGTTGCAAATGTAATAAACGCTGTTGTAACCGTATTGTATGCAGGTTTTTCACAAAAGGTAATTGATGCTGCTGCAACGGAAAAGTCAATTAAAAGGGTAGTTTATTATTCTGTTTGTTTTTTATTTCTTGTACTGTTTCAACTTTTTTTGACCCTGCTGTCAAGAAGCTTTTCGGAGCGTTGCAAGGCGAGAATTGAAGTAACTCTGAGGGAATATATTCTTAATCTCGTTATGCGAAAGGAATATTCCAAGATAACAAAATATCACACCGGCGAACTCCAAAACAGAATGACCAGCGATGTGCAAACAATTTCGGACGGCTTTACAACGATTTTGCCTAATCTGATTTATTTCATTGTTAAACTTGCGAGTGCGTTTATATATCTTGTTGTGATAGATAGGATATTTGCCGTTGTATTTCTTGTGGGCGGAGTTTTCGTTTTCTGCTGTACGATGATGTTCAGAGGAGTGCTGAAAAAATTACATAAAAGAGTACAGGAAACAGAGGGTAAGGTTCGCTCTTATATTCAGGAAATTCTGACTTCTCTTTTGGTTGTTAAATCATTTGTTGCCGAGGATAAGGTAATTAACGAGGCAGACGATCTTATGGAAGAAAATTACAAAACCAAGATGCGTCGACGCCTTTTCGGTATATTTGCAAATGCAGGTATAAATGTTACATTTAATGTCGGATTTGTGTTTGCTCTTGCGTTCGGTGCATATCGACTTCTTAACGGTATGTCATTTGGTAGGGTAACTTCCATGATTCAGCTTGTAAACCAAATTCAAGCACCGTTTGCGTCTCTTTCAAACATACTGCCTAAATATTTTGCACTTCTTGCGTCGTGTGAAAGAATTATAGAACTTGACGGTGTACCCGATGAAACTGAAACAAACGATAAAAATGTTGACGTAAATAAAGTTTATGAGTCACTTAAGGCAATCAAATTTGAAAATATTTCGTTTTCCTATGACAGAGATATTATTCTTGATAACACCTCACTTACGGTAAATAAAGGGGACTTCATAGCGATTATGGGCATTTCGGGAATCGGTAAGTCTACTCTTTTGAAACTTCTTTTGGGTGTGTTCAGAGTGAATGAGGGTGATATTTATCTTGATACCGATATGGGTAAAATTGAGGTTGATAAGCATACGAGAAAACTGTTCTCCTATGTTCCGCAGGGTAATTTTTTGCTTTCCGGCACTATCAGGGATAATCTTACATTTATCAATCCCGATGTTACCGAAGACGAGATAAGGCAAGCGATAGAAATTTCCTGCGCCGACTCATTCCTTTATGATTTGCCCGAGGGATTAGATACGGTAATCGGAGAGAGAGGAATAGGCCTTTCCGAGGGTCAACTTCAGCGTCTTGCGATTGCACGCTCAATTTTGTCCGAGTCACCGATAATGCTTCTTGATGAGGCAACATCTGCACTTGACGAAGCGACGGAACTCAGATTTTTACAGAACCTCAAGAATATGAAAAACAAAACTTGTATTATTGTATCTCATAAAACCGCCGCTCTTGAAATTTGTAATAAATATATACAGATTATTGACGGCAAAATTGTAATGGAGGCAAAATGATGATTAAAACCGTATGGGGCGAAAATCTAAATAAAATCCGGCCTCTCTCGGAATATCCCCGTCCGCAGTTTAAGCGTGACAGTTACATTAACTTAAACGGAGAGTGGGAACTTGAATTTTGCGAAAGTGAGGAATTTCCGCAAAAGTTCGGATATAAAATAACGGTTCCGTTTTCTCCCGAAACTCCGCTTTCGGGAGTTGAAAGAAAACTTAAAGATGAGGAATATCTCATTTATAAAAAGGAATTTGATATTCCCGACGGTTTTAATAAAGGCAGAGTTTTTATCAACTTCGGCGCCGTTGACCAAATAGCAAAAGTTTATCTTAACGGTAAGTTTATAGGTTCTCACCACGGAGGTTATACACCGTTTTCCTTTGAAATAAGCAAACAAATTAAAGAGCATAATATTCTTTTTGTTACCGTTCGTGATTTGACGGAGAAAAATTCATATTTAAGAGGTAAGCAAAAGACAAACAGAGGCAATATTTGGTATACGGCACAGAGCGGAATTTGGCAAACCGTTTGGCTTGAGAGCACTCCCGTTGATTATATAGATTATGTAAAAATTACACCGAATATCGATAATTCGAGCGTAAGTTTTGAAAATATAAGAGGATTGCAGATAGAAAAGTTGATTTATGACGGTGATGAACTGATTGCCGATACAACTGACAATACCGTAATTCTCGATAATGTTAAAACGTGGTCACCCGAATCTCCGTTTCTTTATAAGGTAATTTTTAAGTATAAAAACGATATGGTTAAGTCTTATTTCGGTATGCGTAAGTTTTCCGTCGGAACGGATAAAAACGGCATTATGAGACTTATGCTCAATAATAAGCCGTATTTTCATAACGGACTCTTAGACCAGGGTTATTATCCCGACGGCTTTTTAACTCCTCCCGATAATAAAGCTATGGAGTTCGATGTAAAAAAAGTAAAAGAGTTCGGCTTTAATATGCTTCGAAAGCATATTAAAATTGAGCCTATGCTTTGGTATCATTACTGCGATGTAAACGGACTAATCGTTTGGCAGGATATGATAAACGGCGGAGGAAACTATGGACTTGAAGTCAGCGCAATTCCGTTTGTCGGAATAAAACTCGATGATACAAATTATAAGACCTTTAAGCGAAGCGATGATAACGCAAGGGCACTGTATTACAAGGAACTCAAAGAAATGATTACCGCTCTTTATAACTGCCCGTGCATTGCTGTTTGGGTGCCGTTTAACGAAGGTTGGGGTCAGTTTGACAGCGATTATGCATATATGCTGATTAAGTCTATGGATTCAACGAGAATAGTTGACTCTGCGTCGGGCTGGCACGAGCAAAATGAAACCGACATTATTTCAAAGCATATTTATTTTACCCCTATAAAGGTTCACACAGGTGAGCACCCGTGGTGTCTTACAGAGTTCGGCGGGCTCAGCATTAGAGTGAAAGGACATACCTTTAACGATAAAATGTTCGGTTATAAAATATTTAAGTCTAAGCACTCGCTTACAGATGCATATAAAAGACTTTATGAAAAGACGATTATACCGCAGATTAAGGACGGACTCAGTGCAACTGTTTATACTCAGGTTACGGATGTTGAGGACGAACTTAACGGACTTTTCACCTACGACAGAAAGGTGCAAAAAATCGACACCGATGTTTTGAAATCAATTAATGAAAGGATACATTTATAATGAAAGCAATTATAAAAACAAACAGGGGAGATATGTCATTTGAACTTTTCCCGCAATATGCTCCGAAAGCAGTAGAAAATTTTGCTTCACACGCTAAAGAGGGATATTATGACGGACTGATTTTTCACAGAGTTATTAAAGATTTTATGATTCAGGGCGGTGACCCGACAGGTACCGGTATGAGCGGAGAATCAATTTGGGGCAAACCTTTTGAAGATGAGTTTTCCGTTGATGCACGAAACTATTACGGTTCGCTTTCTATGGCTAATTCAGGTCCTAATACAAACGGCTCGCAATTTTTTATAGTGCAAGCAAAAGAAGTTCCGTCGCATCTTCTCTCACAAATGGAGCAAATCGGAGCCGAGGGAGGTTTTTCTAAGGAAGTTGTTGACGAATATAAAAAAGTCGGCGGTACTCCGTGGCTTGATTTCCATCACACCGTATTCGGCAAAATTACGGATGGTACCGATGTTCTTGACGATATTGCAAATGTTAAAACCGGTATTAACGATAAACCGATTTATGATGTTGTCATTGATTCGGTAGAAATAATTGAATAGTGTTTAATTTGTGACAAAAAATACACCTCTGCTAATCTATAATTTGTTTAGCAGGGGTGATTTTTATTGTTATATATGTCGATGTACTGCTGTGCATAAATTTTTTTATTACTTTTCTGATTTTAGAACTTACTGCAAAGCTTGCAAAAAAGCAAACTTCACTCTTTCGACTGATAATAGGTTCATGCATAGGTGCACTTTATTCGCTTATTATATTTGTTGATAAAATACCGATTATTCTGACAGAACTTTCAAAACTTGTATCGGTTTTGATAATAATTGCGGCGGCGTTTCATTTTTATCGCCTTACTCAATACATAAAAACGGTACTCATTTATTACTTTTCGAGTGTTATTTTTTTGGGAATAACAATGCTGCTTTGCTTTACGCTTAAACTTAAATTTGTTGCTGTAAATAATTCCGTTGTCTATTTTAATCTTTCTGCTCCCATGTTAATTCTGTCGGGAATTTTGGCATACGCCGTTTCCGGTGTTGTGATAAAAATATATAATCGCACTTTGTCAAAAAAAGATATTTATACCTTGATTATTGAGCAGGACGGAAAGAGTTATTCTTTTTGCGCCTTTCTAGATACGGGTAACAGACTCAGAGAACCATTTTCAAATATGCCGATAATTATCGTTGACAGCAGTAAAATAGATTTTGTTCCAAAACCGGAAAAGAGCAGGTTTGTTCCGGTCACTACTGTAAACGGCAGGTCGGTTCTCACTGCTTTTAAGCCTGATAAAATCGTCCTTAAATCAAGTAATTCCGATGAAATTATTGAAAATGCATATGTTGCGCTAAGCAGCGATTTATGTAATAAAAAATTTTCGGCAATATTAAATTATGATATTTTGTCAATATGAGGTGCAATATGATAAAATTTATTAAACGATTGATTTTGAAATTATTCAAAAAGCAGGGCTGTTACTATATTAACGGACCCGATACGCTTCCGCCGCCGCTGACGAAAGAAGAGGAAGAAAAGATTTTATCGGAAATTCAGCAGGGAAATGAAGATAAAAAAGAGCTTCTTGTTATTCATAATTTGCGGCTTGTAGTATATATAGCAAAAAAATTTGACTGCCCGACAGCTACGACCGAGGATTTGGTATCTATCGGAACAATAGGTCTTATGAAAGCGGTTAATACATTTGATTGCAGTAAAAAAATAAAACTTGCAACCTACGCTTCCAGATGCATAGAAAACGAAATATTGATGTATCTCAGAAAGGCGTCTAATTCAAAAATCGAAATGTCCTTTGACGAACCGCTTAGCACTGATTGGGACGGAAATGAATTGACACTCCGTGATGTCTTAGGCAGCGACCCAAACGCAGTAAGTGAAAATATTGAGTACGAGGACGAGCAAAGACTTCTGAGAAGAATTGTCTCTGCTTTGCCAAAAAAGGAACAAAATATAATGAATTGCCGTTTCGGTCTCAACGGCAATAAAGCAAGAACGCAAAAACAACTTGCAGATGAACTCGGTATTTCACAGTCCTATATTTCACGACTTGAAAAAAGAATACTGACAAAAATAAAAAAAGAACTGGAATCAAATATAAATTTGTGATTATCACTTGCATTTTTTAATCTGCTATGTTATTATAATGCGGCAGTTGCACCTGTGGCGGAACTGGCAGACGCGCTAGATTTAGGATCTAGTATCGAGAGATGTGCAGGTTCGATTCCTGTCAGGTGCACCAAAACAGAAAAATCCGAACCAAATTTTCCCAATAGGAAAAGGGTTCGGATTTTTTGTTTATTTCTGAAATATTACATACAATTACAGCTCTGCAATCAAACGATTACAGAGCTTTTTTAATCACGTTATGTTAATGCTTATTTCGCCTTGAATAGCATATTTTGTTTTTACACAAAGAGTATTGGCAATAAACGAAAAGGAACTGTCTTTAGTAGTAAATGTATTAGGACAACTTCCATGTACCGTATGCAAATCTTCAATTATTATTTGACCAACTTCTCCGTTTATTGTTACGCTTACTACTAAAAATCCAGGTCCATAGTCTTTTCGGTTAGCATGAATAAGAATTGTGGCATTATGTCTTTCTGTATGTAGCTCATTGCTTGCAACATATCGCTTAAGCGCTAAAATTGATTCAGTTGCATTGTTTGTTTTTATATCCATTGTTTAACAGGTTGACTTTGTAGCATTTATTATGTCAGTTTTTGGATGTCAAGTCTTTTATAAATGGAACTACCGCCAACAGAGAACTGACCGCCGGTAAAACACTAAACAAGAAGAACAGCATTGCAAATAAAGCGGTGTATTCCGCACTTTCTCTCGCAACAAAACCGTTTGCAATATACTCATTCAGTTTGGCCGTTTCGGCACTCGTGAAGCCTATTACCATATATCCCGCACTCGATATCAATGAAGAAGCAGCGCTTTGAATTTTGATAATTGCAGTCTGAAAAGAGAAAAACAATGCTGTCGGCTTTGCACCAGATAGTTTGTATTCTAACTCGACCGCTTCATCAATCAGCAGAGTACGGATGTTTGAAGCAAGACTCAAAAAACTGCCTGATACAAGTGAGAGTATGAACATAACCGCAAAATTTCCTAAAGTGTTCATTGTTGTTTTGTTGCCAAGATATAATACAAAAATTAAAATGTTTGGAGGTATCGAAGTAAGATTGCATAATACATAAGTTTTTACATTACCAAGTTTTCTTGAAAGTATAGGTACAAGAAATGTCGAAAGCATTAAACCGACAAAACTACCTGTACCGAGTAAGAATGTATAAAGAAAGGTAAGACCTGAATTTTTGCTTGAAAAGTAAAAGGCAACCAACGCAGGCAAAACCACTCCTTGCAAAGCACTCATTGAAGACAGTAGTCCAGACATAATGATTTTCTTCAAAAGCGGATTAGTAAGTATATATTTGTATTGTTGCTTTATGTTGGTACTTCTCTTTTTGTTATTGTGTAATCGTTCTTTTGATACGGTTAACTGATAAAGAATATATCCAACAACGGAGAAAGTGAGAGCAATAATGAAAAAGGAATTTCGTTCATCTGTCTGTGTTCCGCCAAGTGCTCCTGAAACTGCAAAAGCAAGCGGCTGAACAATTAGACAACAAATACTGCAGACCATTGCACCCACGGGACGAAGAGAAAGAAGATTTGTACGTTCTCGTTCATCTGCACACAGTACATTGGGATAACTTATCATCGGGATATCGCCAAATGAAAAGATAATCTCCCAAAGAAAGAAAACAACAAATCCATAAATAATAATCGTTGCATTCTGAAGTGTACTGTTTCCGTCAGAATATATCTTCATGGTAAAGCAAAGAACTGTAATAACGGCAGTTGGCAGAGGTAAATACCATAGATAATTTGCTAAAGGCCATTTGCTTTTGTTGATGAATGCACCAATGAACGGGTCCTTTACCGCATCAAAGATTTTAGCCGAACTGAGTATGATTCCGAGCCAAAAGGCCGGAATTAAAATGGTGAATTGCAGATAGTAGGCAAAGCAGGATGACACAAGGGCATATAATATGTTTTGCCCTGACAGACCTAAAAGATAGCGTGTTTTTTCGTTATGCAGTTTTGTTTTCATGGTGAAACTCCTTTCGTTACATACCTTTGGTATGTAAAATGGTAAAATATATTGCCGCTGGTGCGGCTTATTTTTTGTTTTACATTCATACTTTTGGTATGTATGTTATCTTAATAAATTGCCACCTCGGTGGCAACCTATTATTTTCTGTTATCCATTTCGTTGATTTGCTTGTTCATATTGTAAATCGCTGGGTACATATCAGTCACATCAACGCCGAGCATAGCCATCATACCCAAGATTACCTGACACTTTTTCTCAATATCTTCATCACTCATTGAGAAAACAAGAGGATTGAGCCAAACATTAGCAAGTAAAGAGATAACCTCTGCAAGTTCTTTTGCTAACGGTATTTTGATTGAGCCATCTTTTATGCCCTCTTCAAGTACAGGTTTGATTGCATTAGGCGCAATATCATTCACAGACCTTAAAAGCAGGTCGCTTAACATATGTGGCATATTCTGGAGATGAATACCCATACTTCTGAACTTCTGCTCCTGTTCGTCAACAAGAGACTCATAAAGCATTGCTTTAAGCTTCTGCGCACCGTTAAGAGAGGTGTCCTCTGCTATCTTATTCCACTTGCGAGCCAAAGAGTTTTCTTGAAAAAGTCTTGAAGTAACAGCATTCAGAATATCCTCTTTTGATGTGAAATGGTGATAAATAGCACCTTTGGTCAAACCGCCTAAATTATCGATAATATCTTGAATTGTTGTGTGTTCGTAACCTTTTTCAAGAAACAGCTTTTGTGCCGTGTCGAGAATCAGGGTTACTGTCTCTTCCGGGTATTTGTTTCTAGCCATAATTCACCTTACATACTTTTAGTATGTTAATTATATCAGTCATTACTGTAATTGTCAAGAGTTTGCCCTGAAATGTATACTATAGGTAGTAAAAAATTGTTTAATATGATATAATACGTTTATCATCAAAAAAAGGAGTGCTGATTACTTTAGAAACAATCTTGATTATTTGCCTAAAAATGCCACTATTATGTGGTGCTAAAACAGCCAAAGCATTTTGCATATACATTAAAAGAAAGCCTAGAACTCTACACAAGCGATTGTGTGGAGTTTTTTATTGCAGACGGTAAAGTTATAGCCTCTTGGAGTGAACTAAGCGAAAAAGCATTGTCGTTTAACAAATCTCGAATTTTTGAATAGTATGTAATATATTCGGTGTTTAGGGTGATTTTATGAAAAAGGCTAAAGAAATTGTAAAATACTGCCTTAACGCTCTCACCATCATAAACGCTTTGCTTGTCGGGCTTTCTCCGATTTGGAACTGGGATTGCGATAGGGTGATACAAACCATTTCTGTTGTTATGGCTGTTATTTCAACCTATCTTTTGGGCGACAAAGCGTATAAAACAATGTGTGACAAAGGTGATTGCAAGTGAAGTTTGACGAGTATGTTAAGAGAAATTTAGGCAAGAAAATTGATTATGACGGCTTGTACGGCGTCCAGTGCGTAGATTTGGTAAACGATTATGCGGACAAAGTATTGGGTATTAAAGGTTGTTTTTACGGTCCGAGATACGCAAAAGAAATATGGACAGACAGATATAAGTACAAAAATATTTATAACAATTTTGAATTTATTATACCGAAATATAAAAATTTTGAGGTGAAAAAAGGCGACATCGGAGTAAGAACGAGTGGCATTGCAGGTCATATTTTTATCGTTTCCGAAGCAAACAAAAACGGTAAGATAAACTACTATGACGAAAATGAAAACGGTACCCATTCGCCGATGGCACTTCGTGAAAAATATTATAATTCATCATATGTAAACGGAATACTTCGACCTAAAAATCAAAGTGAATTGAAAGGCGGTCCGATTTATTTGTACGGTAATGCAAAAATGAAATCAGAGCAGACGGTATATGCTGACAGCGTTTTGACAAATAAGATAGGAACGGTGTTTAAGAATGAAAGGGTATATTACGAGGGAAGCGGCGACGGTCATCCTATAATAGTTTATCGTTATGCCGATAATCAGCACTATAAGGCAGGTTTTGTTGCGGCAAATTCGGTACAGAGAGATTAAATTAAGGCTGAGTGATTACATTTCACTCAGCCTCTTATTAATTGTATTAAGAACTTTCTTTTTGTCTGCCGACCAGAGCGGTGCTATTAAATCCTTTTTTGCTCCGTCTCCCGTCAGCCTGTGTATTACAACATTTTCGGGAATTATTTTAACGCATTCGGCGATAATATCCGTATATTCCTCTAATGACAGAACCTCAAATTTATGCTCATAGTAATCTTTTGCAAGGTCTGTGCCTTTGAGAATATGTAAAAGTTGAAGTTTAATGCCGTCCGTCACTTTGCATACATATTTTACGGATGAGAGCATGTCCTCTTTTGTTTCATAAGGCAATCCGATAATTATATGGGTAACAACATTTATGCCTTGCTCATGCAATCGTTCTACTGCATCGTCATATACATCAAGAGTATAGCCTCTTCGTATGTACTTGGCTGTTTTCTCATTTACTGTTTGAAGTCCGAGTTCAACAAATATCGGTTTGATTTTGTTCAGTCTGCTGAGTAGCTCAACTTTTTCCTGTTCCAAACAGTCAGGTCTGGTGGCAACGGATAAAGCGACAATATCCGGGTGATTTATCGCTTCTGAAAATATTTTTTCAAGAGTATTTACGTCGGCATATGTGTTTGTAAATGCCTGAAAATATGCGATATATTTTCCGTTTTTTATCTTGTTTTTTACTTTTTCTTTTCCTGATTCTATTTGCTCGGTTACGCTGAGAGTACGGCTCTCTGCAAAATCTCCGCTTCCGCCCTCGGAGCAAAATATACAGCCGCCGTAACCGAGAGTGCCGTCACGATTGGGACAGGTAAAGCCGCAGTCAAGAGAAATCTTGTAAACCTTGCAGCCGAATTTTTCCTTTAGGTATGAATTAAGAGTTGTATATTTCATTGAATTCCTTAATATTATTTATGTTACCGCATAGGTATGAATCTGTTTTTGAAAGGTCTATTGGGGAAGAGTCAATTTTTGAAAACACTCCGCCTGCTTCAAGCAAAATCACGCTTGCTCCTGCCCAGTCCCACGGTCTTATTATCATTTCATAATAAAGATCAGCCTTACCCGATGCGACATAGCATATATCAAGTGCCGCCGAGCCGCTTCGTCTGACTTCTAAAGCCTTATTAAAAACTTTTTCCGTCAGTTCAAATGTCTTGTGAGCAAGTTCGTGTTCATATGGGCAGGTGCCGAACATTACAAGACTTCCGGCAAGTCCGCAGTCGGAAACATTAATTCTCTTTCCGTTAAGATAAGAACCTTTTCCTTTTTCGGCATAGTAAAGATTATTTTTGTCCGGGTCGGCAACAACGCCGATTATCAGTTCCTTGTCTTTTGCCAGACCAACGCTGATTGCACTGTGTTGAAAGCCTTTGATAAAATTCGTTGTCCCGTCAATCGGGTCTATGATATAACAGTAGCCGTCCGTGAGTTGCTTGTTATCATCGCCCTCCTCGCAGAAAAACGATGCCCCGGGTGTTATTTTGCCGAGTTCATCAATTAGGAATTTCTGAATCATCTTATCATATTTTGTAACAAGGTTTACATTTGATGTTTTTTCGCTGATGTCCAAATCATCACCGGCATTTTTGTATATTTCGACTGCCTTTTTTACAGCCTCTATAATTTTATCAAGCATATTAATTCCTCCGTTTTAGAATATTATATTATCGGATAAAGAAAAAAGCAACGGTTTTAACGTTGCTTTTTATAACTTATTGCTCCTTTGTAGGGTCATCTCCGAGTTTATATAAAAAGTGCATACTTAACAGACATATGATTGAACCGACGAACGGAAGAAATCCTGTCATAAAGTAAATTTTGTTTGCAACGCCGGGTGCCTGCTCGAGTGCACCGAGGTCGGAAGTATAGCCTGTAAAACCGAGTGCAAGCGAAATAATTGCCGCACCGAGACCCTGTGCAATTTTTCTGAAGAGGGAATAGGTAGCGTAAATAGAACTTTCTTCTCTTCTGCCTGTTTTCATCTCCTGGTAGTCGATACAGTCGGCAACCAAAGCCCAAGTAAGGACAAGGTAGAATGCCGAGCCGAACATGGCAATACCAACCAGAACAATCCAAATATACGGATTTTCAAATCTTACAAATGTTGCTATACCGCTGCAAATTGCGGAAATCAAAAACGGATAAGTGCAAAGTTGCTTTTTTGTAAACTTTTTTGAAAGCGGTTTAACAGCGATAATTCCCAAAACTGTGGGCAGTCCTGCGATAATTGTTGCAATGGAAATGAGTTTTGTGTTCTTAAAGTAGCACATAAAGATGTACTGCATTGAACTTGTGACTGTCATCATAAGTGCAAGATACGATACGCTGGAAATAGTTACGCCGAGCATATGGCGGTTTTTGAAAAACGATGCAAGTGTTTTGAAGTAATTAAAACCTTGCTTTTCCTGAACTGTCGGTTCAATTCTCTCTGTCGTCATTTTTCTTAAAAGAATAAATGAAATAAAGCCGATTACTCCCATTGCCGCAACAATGATAAAGAAAATATTTCCTCTTGGGTTATCATCTTTATCATATACCAAAAGAGGAAGAATTATCATAACGGGAATTTGTGCGAACATTGCACCGACACTTCTGAATGTAGAGAGTGAATTTCTTTCTTCCGGTACATTTGTAATTACCGACTGCATAGAACCGTACGGTACATTTACACTAGTATAAGATATACTCCAAATGCAGTACAGACCGAGACACATTGCTATCTTTACTCCGTACGGTGCCGACGGTGCGTAAATAAACATAATTATGCTTGATGCCAAGAGAGGGAGACTTGCCCATTTAATCCAAGTCTTAAACTTACCTTCTTTACCGGGCTTTGCCGAGTCGCATAATCCGCCGATAATCGGGTCATTGATTGCATCAAAGATTTTTGCAAGCAAAATTATTACGGCAAAGTGCTTGGGTTTAATTCCCATACAGGTTACATAAAACAGCATAAGGTAGTTGTTTATAAATGCAAAACTCATATTACAACCGAAATCACCCAAACCGTAGCCGATTTTGTCCTTCATACCGAAAGGCTTTAATTTTTTGTTTTCGTCCATTGCCGTCTCCTTACTTTTAGAATGGATTTTACTAAATTACATTATATAATACTTTTCACTTTATTATCAATGAGCAAAGTGAACATAATTATTCCTTGAAATATATAACTTATCACTATACGGCTTTTAATCTTTATATATCATCTTGACAAAGATGAATAATTTTGATAGTATATTTACGTTAAAAATATATAAACGGCTGTGACTGAGGGGAGTAGCATTTTTTGATTTTGCAGAGAGTCGGTGTTTGCTGAAAACCGATATTTCATTTATGCGAAGGTAACTCACGAGCCGACAAGGCGAAATTTTTTAAGAGTAGTTTTGTCCGTATATCTGCGTTAAAGATTTAAGCGGCGTGCTTTGCACGCAATTTGAGTGGTACCACGGTTATTTCGTCTCATTATGTGAGGCGTTTTTTTATTTTGAAAGGAAGATATTAATGGCAAAGGAACTTGAAAAGCAATATAATCCGTCCGCCTTTGAGGACAGGATTTATAAATTTTGGACTGATAACGGATATTTTCACGCTGATGTAAAAAGCAAGAAAACTCCGTATACCATCGTTATCCCTCCACCGAATATCACCGGACAACTTCATATGGGTCATGCTCTTGACAACACGCTTCAGGATATTCTTATTCGTTATCACAGAATGAACGGATATAATACTCTTTGGCTTCCGGGAACTGATCATGCTTCTATTGCAACAGAGGCTAAAATTGTTGAGGCAATGCGTAAAGAGGGTATAACCAAAGAGGATATAGGTAGAAAAAAATTCCTTGAGCGTGCTTGGGAGTGGAAGCGTCAGTACGGCGGCAGAATCATAGAACAACTTAAAAAGATGGGCTCATCCTGCGACTGGGACAGAGAACGCTTTACTCTTGACGAGGGATGTAATAAGGCTGTAGTTGAAGTGTTTAATAACCTTTACGAAAAGGGTCTTATCTACAGAGGCGAGAGAATAGTCAACTGGTGTCCGCATTGTAAGACTTCTATTTCGGATGCAGAGGTTGAATATGAAGATCAGGCAGGTCATTTTTGGCATTTAAGATACCCGTTTGTTGACGGCTCGGGCTATCTTGAACTTGCTACAACCCGTCCTGAAACTATGCTCGGCGATACCGCCGTTGCCGTAAATCCGAACGATGAGAGATATAAGAATTTTGTCGGCAAAATGCTTGATTTGCCAATTGTTCACCGCCAAATTCCCGTTATTGCAGATGATTATGTTGATATTGAATTCGGTACCGGTGTTGTTAAAATCACCCCTGCACACGACCCTAATGACTTTGAGGTCGGTTTAAGACATAACCTTGAAGTTATCGACATTCTTACGGATGACGCTCACATTAAAGACGGCTGGGGCAAGTACAGCGGAATGGACAGATATGAGGCTCGTAAGGCTATCGTTGAGGATTTGAAGGCAGAGGGCGCACTTCTTGAAATCGAGGACTATTCGCATAACGTAGGTACTTGCTATCGTTGTGGCACCACTATTGAGCCTAAGGTTTCTAAGCAGTGGTTCGTAAGCATGAAACCGCTTGCAGGTCCGGCTATTGACGCTGTTAAAAACGAAGAGACAAAGTTTGTCCCGAAGAGATATGAAAAAACTTACTTCCATTGGCTTGAAAATATCCGTGACTGGTGTATTTCCCGTCAACTTTGGTGGGGCCACAGAATTCCTGCGTGGTACTGCGACGATTGCGGCGAAATCACTGTTTCAAGGGAAAATGTGACAAAGTGTTCAAAGTGCGGCAGCGAGCACGTACACCAAGATCCGGACACACTCGACACTTGGTTCTCGTCCGCATTGTGGCCATTTTCTACTCTCGGCTGGCCGGAAGAAACAGAAGATTTTAAGAAATATTATCCTACCAATACACTCGTTACAGGCTATGACATTATTCCGTTCTGGGTTATGAGAATGATGTTCTCAGGTATTGAACAGACAGGTAAGGTACCTTTTGATACGGTTCTTATTCACGGTCTTGTTCGTGATTCTCAGGGCAGAAAGATGAGCAAGTCTCTCGGTAACGGCATTGATCCGCTTCTTGTTATTGACGAATACGGCGCAGACGCTCTGAGATTTACCCTTGCTACGGGTAATTCACCCGGAAACGATATGAGATTTTCCGACGAGAGAGTTAAGGCTTCCCGTAATTTTGCAAACAAACTTTGGAACGCTGCCAGATTCGTTCTTATGTATCTCGGCGAGGATTATAAGTATGACGGTCTTCCGAGCGAACTTCTTTTAGAGGATAAGTGGATTGTATCAAAGGCTAATTCGCTTGCAAAGGAAGTAACCGAAAATCTTGATAAGTACGAACTCGGAATCGCTGTTCAAAAGCTCTATGACTTCATTTGGGATGTTTATTGCGATTGGTATATCGAGATTGCAAAAATCAGACTTCAGGGAGAAGATGAGCAAGTTAAGGATAATGCAAAGGCTGTTTTGGTATTTGTTCTTACCTATATCTTAAAGTTACTTCATCCGTTTATGCCGTTTATAACAGAGGAAATTTATCAGGCTATTCCGCACGATACTGAGTCTATTATGGTATCACAGTGGTGCAAGTACGACGAATCCCTTAATTTCGCCGATGATGAAGCAGAAATGGAAAAAATAATGTCTGCTATTAAGGCAATCAGAAACCGCAGAGCAGAGATGAATATCGCTCCGTCAAGAAAAGCAAAGGTTTATGTTGAAACAACAGAGACCGAAACATTTATGAGCGGTGTTGAGTTTATAAAGCGACTTGCATCAGCAAACGATGTAGAAATCAGCACTTCGTTCGGCGATATCGGAAATGTGGTTACAATTATCACGGACGATGCAAGGATTTATATTCCGCTCGGTGATTTGGTTGACTTCGAAGCAGAAAAAAAGCGTCTTGAAAAAGAACTTGCCGCTGCCGAGGATAAACTTGCTTTTATCAATAAAAAGCTCAACAATCCCGGTTTTGTAAATAAGGCACCTGAAAAGGTTGTGACACAAAACCGTGAAGATGCGGCTAAACTCGAAGAAAAGATTGCACAAATCAAAAAGTCTATTGAGGAAATTCAGTAATGACTTATTCTAAAGCGCTTAATATTATATTGAATAAGCAGAGCCTCGGCATTAAGCCGGGGCTTGAACGCATTTTATCCCTGCTTGATACTATGGATAACCCACAGGATAAAATAAAAATTATTCATATAGCAGGTACAAACGGTAAGGGAACCGTTGCCGCTACAATAGCAAATGCTCTTAAAAATGAAGGATATAAAACAGGTCTTTTTTCTTCTCCTTGGATTGACGATTACAGAGAACAGATAACAATCAACAATGAATATATTTCAAAAAAAGACTTCGCAGACTATACGGAAAAATATTGTGATAACGATTGTACCGAATTTGAACTGCTCACGGCAATAATGTATAAGTACTTTGCAGACAAAAAGGTAGATTATGCCGTAATCGAATGCGGTATGGGCGGACTCGGTGACAGTACAAATGCAGAGAAGAAAAACATATCCGTTATTACTTCCGTCTCAATCGACCATACTGCTTTTTTGGGCAATACTCTGGAAGAAATAGCACGGCAAAAAAGCGGAATAATCAGAAATGACTGTCCGTGCGTTTTGTATCCAAATCCAAAATGCGAAGAAGTTTTTTTATCAAAAGCGCCTAATCTAATCAAGGTAAGCGAACAGGGAAGTTTTGAAAAAAATAACCTGGCAACGGTAAACGCTGTGCTGGATATTCTCGGCGCTCCAAATGTAAACGAAACAGTCAAATTGCCTGCCCGCCAGGAAATGATTGGAAATATTATGCTCGACGGTGCACATAATGTTGACGGCGCAAAAGCGCTTGCTTCTGTCCTTAATAACAAAAAGGTTACTGCCGTTATCGGTATGATGAGGGACAAGGACATTGACGGCTATCTGTCGATAATTGCTCCGTTTTGCGAAAGGATAATCACCGTCGCACCTAATAATCCCCGAGCAATTTCAGCCGAAGAACTCAAAAACATTTCAAAAAAATATTGTAAAAAAGTATTTTCTGCTTATTCAGCAGCGGATGCAATTAATCGTGCAAAAGAATATAATAATTTTCATCTCGTTTGCGGTTCGTTTTATTTGGCGAGAGAAGTGAGAAATTTATTATTAGAGACCCTATAATTTTACAAAATATTTTATACCAATCTGTTAATCTAAATTACAGATTGGTATTTTTTATTGGAGTGAAATATATGAATGTAACCATTGAATCAAGCGGCAATCTTGTAATTGCTTATCTTTACGGAGAAATAGATCATCATACCGCCGTTGATATAAGAGACAAGATAGATAACGCTCTGAGTTTCATTAAACCATCTCATTTGATACTTGATTTTATGAATGTATCGTTTATGGATTCATCGGGTATAGGTCTGGTTATGGGCAGGTACAGGTTGATGCAAAATTTTAAGGGAACGCTTGAAATAAGAAATGTCAGTGCACAGACAAAGAAAATTATGGAGCTTGCGGGTCTCGGCTCAATAGCGATAATAAAGGAGAAGTAATATGGAAGTAAAAAATGAATTTAAGTTATCTTTTGACAGCAGAAGCGTAAACGAAAGTTTTTGCAGACTTGTTGTTGCGGCGTTTGTAACTCCGCTTGACCCTACAATTGAGGAACTTACCGACCTGAAAACAGCAGTCAGTGAAGCGGTAACTAATTGCATCGTTCACGCTTATAATGACAGTTGTGGAAAAATTTACATAACGGGTCAAATCTTAGATGATAATTTTATTAAAATCAGAATTAAGGATAAAGGCTTGGGTATAGAAAATGTTCAAAGAGCCATGACCCCGCTTTTTACCACAGGCTCGTCCGACAGATCAGGGCTGGGATTTACGGTTATGCAGTCTTTTTGCGACAGAGTTAATGTAATTTCTTCACTCGGCAGCGGCACCACAGTAACTCTTATTAAAAAAATAAACGGCAGAAATAAATGGTAAAGCAAAATCGAGATGATATGATTGTATCAAATATTCCTTTGGTACATTCCATAGCAAACAGATTTCGTGGCAGAGGGGTTGAATACGATGACCTGTATCAGTCAGGATGCGTAGGACTTATTAAGGCTGTTGATAAATTTGATGCCAGCCGTGGCTTTTCATTTTCTACCTATGCCGTACCTGTCATTATGGGAGAAATAAAGCGTTTGTTTCGTGACGGCGGCGCAATTAAAGTATCACGAACGCTTAAAGAAAACTCAATCAAAGTACAATCATTAAGGGAGAAGTTTAAGCAAAAAGAACTCAGAGAGCCCACTCTCAGCGAATTAAGTAAACTGAGCGGCTTTAGCGTTGAGCAACTCAGCGAAATATTGAATGTTCTGACCCCGATAGCGTCATTGAGCGCATCAAATGAGGAAGGAGAAGAAACGGTTGATATTCCCGTAGATGAAAGTGACGAACTTTTTGACCGACTGTCGGTTCATCAGGCACTTAAAATACTTGACAAAACCGAATTGATGATTGTTAAATACAGATTTTATGACGGCATAACACAGAATGAGACTGCTAAAAAACTTAACATTTCACAGGTTCAGGTCTCACGAAAAGAAAAACAAATACTCTTAAAACTGCGAAATAAATTGGATTAATATTTGCATTTTGATTCTATATATGTTATAGTATACATTATTTGTTTTTATAGGAGGAGAACAATGCAGGTATTTAATTTAGCAATGAGTATCAACGAATTGATTAATAAAGTAGACGGTATGGTATGGGGCTGGCCGCTTATCATACTTATTCTCTGTGCAGGAGTTTGGCTTTCAATAAGAACCGGCTTTATTCAGGTCTTTCATCTCGGCAAAGCACTTAAATTTATGGTTAAAAACGAAGAAGACGGAACAGGTGAAGTAACCTCTTTCGGTGCTCTTTGCACGGCTCTTTCGGCTACTATCGGTACAGGTAACATCGTCGGAGTTGCAACGGCTGTTTGTCTCGGCGGTCCCGGTGCTTTGTTTTGGATGATTGTTGCGGCATTTTTCGGAATGGCAACAAAATACAGCGAGGGATTTCTCGCAATTAAGTACCGTCAAAAGAAAGATGACGGTCACTATCTCGGCGGTCCGTTCTATTATATTGAAAAGGGAATGGGCGAAAAATGGAAATGGCTTGCAAAGCTGTTTGCCGTATTCGGAGTTTTTGTAGGTCTTTTCGGTATTGGTACTTTCACTCAGGTTACCGGTATTACGAATGCTGTTAAAGGCTTTTTCGATCCCGAGGAACTTCACATCGCTTTCTCTATCGGTGACAACAACTATGTTTGGCCGGTTGTTATTTGCGGAGTTATTGTAACAATCTGCGTAGGACTCGTTGTTATCGGCGGAATTAAGAGAATTGCAAAGGTATCCGAAGTAATCGTTCCTGTAATGGCAATAATTTATATTACCTGCACATTGATTATTGTTATGACAAATATCAAAAATGTCCCGTCTGCCTTTGTATCGATAGTCAAAAATGCGTTTGTTCCTGATGCTGTTATCGGCGGTGCAACGGGTATTACCATTAAAATTGCAATGCAAAAGGGTATCGGCAGAGGTATTTTCTCAAACGAAGCAGGTCTCGGTTCTGCTCCAATCGCTGCCGCAGCCGCTAAGACAAAAGATGCAGTTCGTCAGGGTCTTGTCACAATGACCGGTACATTTATCGACACAATCGTTATCTGTACTCTCACCGGACTTTCTATCGTTATGACTCAGGCTAATTACGAATATGTACCTAATAAATTTGAGGGCGTTAATATTACCACTTTCGCTTGGCAAAACGGATTGCCTTGGAACGCAAAAATTTCGGCTTTTCTTCTTATGCTTTGCCTTATTTTCTTTGCATTTACAACAATTCTCGGCTGGGACTATTACAGCGAAAGATGTCTTGAATATTTAACGGACAATAAATATGTTCTTATCGGTTTCAGATGCATCTATGTTCTTGCCGTATTTATAGGCCCTTATCTTACAGTTGCCGCTGTTTGGAATCTTGCGGATATAGTAAACGGTCTTATGGCATTTCCGAACCTTGTCGCTCTGTTCGCTCTGTCCGGCATTGTCGGAAAAGAAACCCGTGCGTATTTCAAAAAGAAAAACCACGAGGACATAAAAGATGTGGCAAGTAAAAATAAATAAATTTATTACTATCGGTGCATATCATTTGGGTATGCGCCGATTTTTTATATTTTTTTGAGACAGTTTGATGTTTTTTTCGTCTTACTTTATGAGAGCTCTAAAAAAACATAACTTAAAGGAGAATTTGTATGAAACTTTTTAAGAAGATACTCAATACACCGATAGCAGATCTGACTCATTATGACGCCGCTGCACTTCAAAAATATAAAATGATAAATGCCGCAACGGTAATTTTACCCGAAAATCCGACGTCGGAATTTATGCAGGCTTATTCCTGTATAAATGTAAACTGTGCTACAACAATTAAAATTAATCCGAGCGTAAAAATACAAAATGCAAACGGAATTATCATTTTTAACGATAATAATACGGATGATAATACCATATATTTTTCAAACGGTATTACTGTTATTGATACAAAGGAAAAGACGCCGCAGATTATTTCTAACGGCATAGCAATTGCAAACCTTAATTCATGCTATAAACCTGTATTTTCAAACGGAATTGATACAAAATGTGATTTTGAATTTACAGCTGTTAAATCATTTGCCGGTGATTTGGTAATTGATAATGATTTTTTAGAAGGAATTGAAAATAACACCTTAATTGCCGCTACCGGAAATTTGACTTTTAATAAAAACACAGACAAGAAATTGTTAAAAGAAAAAATGGTTTTCTTTGTATCAACAGGTAATATAATCGCTCCCGAAAAAATAATGTCTCTCCTGAAATTAAAATCACAAACCACAGGTAAATTTAAGACAAATGGATAATATACTTCAACTTTATAATGAAATATACGACGAATATTATAAAAAAGTATTTGCATTTTTTCGCCGAGATTTTTCATACGAAGATTCAGAGGATTTAGTACAACAGGTTTTTATGAGGCTTTGGCAGTGGCTTGCAAACACTTATGCCGTAAAAAATAAAAAATCACTTATATTTTCTATTGCAAAAAATGTACGTACTGATATGTATAGAAAAAATATGCTGAAATTTGAGTGCAACGAATTGATTGAAGAACTTGATTTATGTGACAATTCGGATTTTACAAGGATTGCTGAGTATAAAATGCTTATTTCAAAGTTGTCCGACAAGGAAAGGTATTTACTCCTTTTATCCTACGAGGGTTATGACAGTAACGAAATAGCAAATATGCTTAATCTTAATCCTTCGACTGTACGAACAAGACTGCAACGAATAAGAAAGAAAATAAGATGAAAAATTTAATAAATCTTTTGCTGAAATTCTGTGATATGGTATTTTTACCCGCAAAATTAATTGTAGAATGGATAGACAAGAGAACATAAAAATAAGACGGCTGAAAAATCAGCCGTCTTTATCAATTCAATGCGTGATAATTATTATAATTTTATTCTACCGTAACTACCTTTGCGAGGTTTCTCGGCTTATCAACATCAAGTCCCTTGTCGGACGAAACATAATAAGCAAGCAGTTGCATAGCACATACGGCAGGGATAGCGGTGAAGTCGTCAGCAGTATCGGGCAGTGCAAAGTCACATTTAAGTGCTTCATCTTTAAGCGATGATTTTATAAAGGTTATTACCTGTGCTCCTCTGGACTGAACCTCCTTAATGTTAGACACTTGCTTTGACATCAACCTCTCTTGTGTAAGCAGTGCAATTACAGGCGTTTTGTCCGTAATTAAAGCTATGGTTCCGTGTTTTAATTCTCCCGATGCAAATGCTTCGGAATGAATATAACTGATTTCTTTGAGCTTCAGTGACGCTTCTAACAGGGTAGGGTAATCAAGACCTCTGCCTATCATAAAGGTGTGCTCGGCGGTTAAGAGCATATTTGACAGTTTATGAATTTCGTTTCTGCCATCAATAACTTTTTGAACTGCCGACGGTATTTCATTGAGTTGCCTTATAAAATCCTGCACCTCATCTTTGCTCATTAAGCCCTTGATATAAGCCGCCTTTGCGGTAATTAAATAAAATACCGCCGCCTGAGTAGTATACGCCTTTGTTGAGGCTACGGCAATCTCCGGACCCGCATCGGTATAAATAACATTGTCGCTTGCCTGTGCAATGCTTGAACCTCTTACATTAACAATAGAGAGAGTCATTGCTCCGTTTCTTTTGGCATATTTTAACGCTTCCAGAGTGTCTATTGTTTCGCCGCTTTGAGATACGCAAATAACGAGCGTTTTTTCATTAATGATAGGGTCGGAGTACATATACTCGCTTGCCATATTAACGCTCACGGGTATTTTGCAGTATTTTTCTATCAAATGCTTTCCGATAAGTCCTGCGTGCATAGCGGTGCCGCAGGCGATTACGGTTATGTTATCGCATTTTTCAAATATACTCTCGTCGATTTTTTCCCCTGAAAAGTCCGGCATATTACCGCTCGTTCTGCTCTTAATTGTTTTTTCGATTACCGACGGCTGTTCGCAAATTTCTTTTTCCATATAAAAAGGGAATCCTGCTTTGCCGTTATTTTTAATATCCCAATCGAGTTTGAGCATTTTAGGCTTAATTTCTTTACCGTGAAAATCAGTAATAAAAAAACCGTTTCTGTCAATTTTAGCCACAGCAAGTTCAGGCAATACAAAGTAATTGTCACTGTATTCGCCTATTGCCATAATGTCGGAGGCAATGTATGCTCCGTCCTCATTTTGACAGCATACTATGGGGCTTACGTTACGTACGGCATATATCGTGTCCTCTATTCCGTCAAACATAATGCCGAGGGCGAATGTACCCGTAATCTCTTTAACTGCTTTTATGATTGCTTTTTCAGGATTTTTATCCTTTTGGTAATAAGCGTTAATCAGAGCGGCAACAATTTCTGAATCGGTATCGCTTTTAAGCATTGACTCAACACCCAGTTGATTTTTTATTGAATTAAAGTTTTCAATAATACCGTTATGAACCAGCGTAACTTCGCCGAATTTGTGAGGGTGAGAGTTTTCATCGCTTACAGAGCCGTGAGTAGCCCATCGTGTATGGCCTATACCGCAAGTGCCCGTAGCATCCTTTGTTTTTTCGTCCAAAAGTGCAACACGACCCTTGCATTTTATGACATCAGCTTCATTTTTATTTTTGTTGTAAAGTGCAATTCCTGCGCTGTCATAGCCTCTGTATTCAAGAGTTTTAAGTCCTTTAATCAATACTCCTCTTGCATCTGAATATCCTGTATATCCGATAATTCCACACATAATTTATTCCTCATTTCGATGATAATTAAAATTTAATTGCTTTGCAGAAAACGATTTGTTACGGCATTGCTGTCGATTTTTGCGTTTTCCTGACGCACCAAAGCGTACGAAAGAGCATCCGCCGAATATTCGATAACTCTTTTCCTCGTCAGCCACGTGGGCTCGGGCGCTTGCCGAGCAAATGCTCGGCATTACTATTATATATATTTCTGTGTAAAATTATCACGCATTAAATTTTCAAGGTTCATTATCCCAAATTTTTTGGGTATGCTTATGTTTAACATATTATGATAAATATGTCAAGTGTTTAGAGAATAATTAATTGTTTTGTTATATTGCTTAAATTTTCTCTGCCTCTCGGTGCAAGGTAGCAAACATCCTCAATTCTTATTCCGAATTTATCGGGAAGATATATGCCTGGTTCTATCGAGGTTACATTGCCGACTTCGTATGTGTCGCCGCTTCTCGGAGATGCGTTAAAGCCTTCGTGTATTTCAAGCCCTACTCCGTGACCGAGACCGTGCCTGAAATAATCCCCCATATTTTCGCTGTCAAGGACATTCCTTGCGGCTTGATATACATCTGCACATTTTATACCTGCCTCAAGTGCTTTAATTCCTGCCGTCTGTGCTCTTAATACAAGGTCGTACATCTCGCACATTTCATCGCTCGGTTCGCCTACGCATACAGTTCTTGTCATATCGCTGTGGTATCCCATATATGTTGCACCGAAATCCATCAGCACAAAATCACCGTTTTCTATTTTCCTTTCGTCGGGTACGCCGTGCGGCATAGAAGTGTGAGTTCCCGTAAGAAGTATTGTATCAAAACTTACTCCGTCTGAACCGTTTTGTGCCATAAGATAATCAAAATATGCGGCAAGTTCCTTTTCACTTTTTCCGATTTCAATATGATTCAGAAGTTCCAAAAAAGATTTTTCGGCAATGGCATTTGCTTTTTTCATAAGTTCGATTTCCCATGCTTCTTTTTTGTTGCGTTCTCTCATAAGAGAGTCGCTCAGATTAAAGAGAATAATACCGTCGCATTCTTTTTTAATCGCATTGTACGCCTTTAGAGAAATGGTCTCGTTTTCTATAACAGCGGATTGAGTGTTATGCTCGCCGAAAAGTTGGGCTAAACTGCTGTAAAAACCTTGACTTATTTCTATAACTTTAAGGCCTGTTATTTCAGCGTGTATTTGTGCTGTTTCCGTGTATCTCGAATCAACGAGGTGATAAGCGTCACCGTTTGAAAAAATCACAATCATGCCTTCGCTCGGCGAAAAAGAGCAGAGGTAGTGCATATTCGCCTCATCAATAAGTATCATTGCATCTGCTCCTTTTTCTTTAATTATATTCACACATTTTGCAATATTACTCATAATTATACCTCCGAAATATAGTGTATATATTATAAAATAATTAATTATTTCTGTCAATTTGTTGACATTAATATTATGATATGATACCTTAGAATCATATTTTAAGATTTATTTTTACGGAGACAGTATATGGAAAAGTATTTGATAAACCCTAATGAAAAAATCGCTACTATAAATAAAGATATTTACGGTCATTTTTCCGAACATCTGGGACGGTGCATATACGAGGGAATATATGTGGGCGAAGACTCAAAGATACCTAATGTAAACGGTATGAGGTGCGATGTTGTTAACGCATTGCGTGAAATGGGTATCCCTGTTCTCAGATGGCCGGGCGGTTGCTTTGCCGATGAGTATCATTGGAAGGACGGAATAGGCAAAAAAAGCGAACGTAAGAAGATGATTAATACTCATTGGGGCGGAGTAGTTGAGGACAACTCTTTCGGCACGCATGAATATTTTGAGCTTTGCCGACAACTCGGATGCGATACATATGTAAATGCAAATGTGGGTTCCGGTTCGGTTAAAGAAATGAGCGAATGGGTCGAATATATGACCTTTGACGGTGTGTCTCCCATGGCTGAACTCAGAAAAAAGAACGGCAGCGAAAAGCCGTTTAAGTTGAAATATTTGGGCGTAGGTAACGAATCGTGGGGCTGCGGCGGTAATATGGATCCCGAATACTACGGCTGTCTTTATAAGCAATATAATACTTTCTGCCGTGACTATGATTCAAGTAAACACATAAAAAGAATTGCCTGCGGACCTAATGCAGGTGACTATCATTGGACTAAGGTTGTAACTGATAAAGTTAAAAGCTACGCAGACGCTTTGTCACTTCATTATTACACTTTGCCTACGGGCAAATGGGATCATAAAGGTTCTGCAACGGTGTTTGATAAAAACGAATATAACTCCACAATTTGCAAGGCATATTATATTGATGAACTGATTAAAAATCATCTTGCAATGATGCAAAGTGTTCAACCAAACGGAAATCTTAAGTTGATTGTTGACGAGTGGGGAACATGGTACGATGTGGAACCGGGAACGAATCCGGGATTTTTGTATCAGCAAAGCACAATGAGAGATGCAATAGTAGCCGCTTTAACGCTTAATATTTTTAATAAGCACGCCGATAAAATTATTATGGCAAATATAGCGCAAACGGTAAATGTGCTGCAATCCGTCATTCTTACCGACGGCGAAAAGATGGTTAAGACTCCGACCTACTATGTTTTTAAGATGTATAAAGAGCACCAAAACAATACTCTTATCGGCTCATATATCACAAGCGAGAACATTGAGTCTAAGAATGATAGGAATAAACAATTTCCGCAGCTTATTGAATCAGCATCAAGAGATGAAAACGGTACGATTTATTCCACAATTACAAATACTTCTTCGGCTAAATCTGCTAAGATTAAATGTCAAATCGCCGATACAAGAGTTGATACGATTTATGCCGAAATCATCAGCGGTGAATGTCACGATAAGAATGATTTTGTAAATCAAAATAAAGTCAAGACTGTTGAGTTTACCGATTATAAGAAATTAAGGGATGGTTTTACAGCAGTAATTCCTGCTTGTTCCGTAGTTAAATTCGTAGTTAACAAATAATGAGTAATGAATGCAAAAAATGTCTTCTGTATGAGGCCGGCGAAAAGGTTACTTCAGACGAGATTGAGGCTTACATAAATACTCTGCCACAGGATATAAAAGCAGATAACGATACATTTTTGAACAGAATTTCATTTTGTAAAAGGTGCGATTATCTTATTTCGGGAATGTGCAGAAAATGCGGATGCTATGTTGAGGTCAGAGCGAGAATAAAAAGTAACAATTGCCCCGACGTAAATAACAGAAAATGGTGAGGATATATTATGAATAAAATAGCACAGTTTGAAAAGGTAAGTTTTGAGCAGTTTGAAAAAGACTGGCTTAAATGCTTTCCCGAAACTAAAAATGTAAAAGAAATTTACGACAGCATTAAACTGCCTAAAAGAGCAACAACAGGTTCGGCAGGTTATGATTTTTATGCCCCATCGGAAATTACGATAAAAAGGGGAAAATCAACTCTCATTCCTACGGGAATCAGGTCAAAGATAAGTGACGGCTGGGTACTTTGTATTTTCCCACGCTCCGGTCTCGGATTTAAGCACAGAGTACAACTCGATAATACAGTCGGAGTAATTGACGCAGATTACTATAACTCCTCAAATGAGGGACATATAATGATTAAACTCTCCTGCGATGCTCACGATGAAGGACACTCGGTAAATGTTGCTTCAGGTGACGGCTTTTCCCAGGGAATATTTTTTCCGTTCGGCATTACTGTTGATGATAATACAGACGGTATTCGTGACGGCGGCTTCGGCTCTACAACAAAATAAATGAACTTCAATCAAAAATCCTGTCAATTTCAAGCGGCGAAAAAACAAGAAATGAAATAATTACCGTGATATTTCAATTTTTAAGGATAGGGTTACTCTGTAAATATTTCTTGTATTTTCATATGCTTGATGCTATATTGGTAGAAATTAATTATTTTATATAATGCTATGGGGAAGAATGATGCTATTTTCACGCAAAGAGTTTTCCGATAAACTGAATATGAAAGACGGGCTCAACATAATTATTGTAGGCTGCGGTACTGTCGGCAGAACTCTGGTTGAACAGCTTTCAAAGGAAAGTCACGATATAACCGTAATAGATTTTGACAGCGAATTAATCAGAGAAGTTACAAATCAATATGATGTCCTCGGTGTTGTCGGCAACGGCGCTTCGTTTAATGTTCAGAGGGAAGCAGGCATTAAAGATGCAGATCTTTTGATTGCCGTTACCGAATGTGATGAACTTAATCTTCTTTGCTGTACTCTTGCTTCCCGTGTTGCCGACTGTGCCACTATCGCAAGAGTCAGAAATCCCGAATATTCTCATGAACTCAGTTACCTTAAGGATAAACTCGGACTTGCAATGATTATCAATCCCGAGTACGAAGCGGCTAAAGAAATGAATCGAATTCTTTGTTTACCTACTGCTCTTGAGGTCAGTTCATTTGCTCACGGCAAGGCAGAACTTGTAAAAATAAGGATTCCTCAGGACAATATGCTTGATACTATGACAATCGCTAAACTCGGTCAAATGTCCGACAATGTTCTTGTGTGTGCCGTTGAAAGGGAAAATCAAATATTTATTCCGTCGGGCGATTTTGAACTCAAAAAGGGAGACGCAATGTCTTTTGTTGCTCCGTCAAAAACGGTAGGTTCGTTTCTTAAATCAATAGGTTTTAATTCCAATAAAGTTAAAAATGCAATGATTATCGGCGGTGGTGACGCCGTCTACTATCTCTCAAAACTTCTTATAAGTAACGGCATTTCGGTAAAGATTATCGAAAAGGACAAAAACAGATGCGAAGAACTTGCAATATCACTGCCTAAAGCCGTCATAATTAACGGTAACGGAACGGAAGAAGGCCTGTTAATGGAAGAAGGTTTGATTAATTCGCAAGCCTTTGTACCTTTGACGGGGTCCGACGAAGAGAACATTCTTCTTGCCTTAAATGCACAGCACCGCTCAAATGCAAAACTCATTACAAAAATTAACCGCATGACTTTCCAAGACGCAATTAAAAGCCTTGACTTAGGTTCTGTTATTTATCCGAGATATATCACTTGTGAAGCTATTATTGCCTATGTCAGAGCAAAAAGTGCGTCAATGGGCAGTAATGTTGAAACTCTTTATCATATGTTTGATAACAGGGTTGAGGCAGTAGAATTTAAGATTGATAAAGAGTCTAAGGTTACGAATGTTCCTTTGATGAAACTTAAATTAAAGGATAATTTGCTTATTTGTTTTATTTCCAGACAGGGTAAAATTATTATTCCCACAGGTCAGGACTGTATTTTGCCGGGCGACCATGTTATGGTTGTAAGCACTCACACCGGTTTTAGAGATATAAATAATATTTTGGCATAAGGACATGTAGTATGAACGGCTCTATTATTAGAAAAATTCTCGGATATGTATTAATCCTTGAATCGCTACTTTTGCTTCTTCCCAGTTTGGTCGCTCTGATTTATAAAGAAAGTGTCGTAAAATTTTATATCGGCTGTGCCGCACTTACGTTTCTTTGCGGCCTTTTGCTTGCAATAAAAAAGGCTAAAAATACTGTTTTTTATTTGAAAGAAGGATGCGTTGCAACGGCACTTAGTTGGATATTACTGTCGCTTTTCGGAGCACTTCCGTTTTATTTCAGCGGTGAGATACCAAGCCTTGTAGACGCAATGTTTGAAACAGTATCAGGTTTTACAACAACGGGATCCAGTATTTTGGCAGATGTTGAATCACTGTCCCACGCAGCAATTTTCTGGCGCAGTTTTACCCATTGGATAGGCGGTATGGGCGTACTTGTCTTTTTGCTTGCAGTTGTTCAAATGTCGGGCGGCTCCAGCATAAATCTTATGAAATCGGAGAGTCCGGGTCCGTCTGTCGGTAAACTCGTACCAAAGATGAAACATACTGCAAGAATACTTTATTTCATCTATTTGGCGTTGACTGTACTTGAAGTAATTCTTCTTGTTTGCGGAGATATGCCGCTTTTTGAAGCACTTGCTACTTCTTTCGGTACCGCAGGTACCGGCGGCTTCGGTATAAAGAATGATTCCATAGGCGGTTATTCAACATACATTCAGTGGACAGTAACCGTGTTTATGCTTCTCTTCGGAGTGAATTTTAACTTTTATTATTTTTTTCTGCTTCGTCAGTTCGGTAAAGCGTTTAAGATGGAAGAAGTAAGAACTTATATTATTATTGTTCTTGTCGCTACGGGAATTGTCTTCTCGGACGTTGTTCATATTTATTCAACTGTGGGCGAAGCACTGTGTAAATCGTTTTTCCAAGTTGCAACGGTTATTACAACCACCGGATTCTCAACAGCGGACTTTAACCTGTGGTCTTCTACATCAAAAACCGTTCTCGTAATGCTTATGTTTGTAGGCGCATGTGCAGGAAGTACAGGCGGCGGAATCAAAGTGTCAAGATTTGTAATCGTGTCAAAATCAATAGGCAAAGAAATTCAGTCATATCTTCATCCGAAGAGTGTTAAAAAAATTACTTTTGACGGTAAGCCGGTAGACCATGATATTGTCAGAGCGACGAATGTTTATTATGTTTGCTTTGTTTTGGTTTTTGTTGTCAGCTTGTTAATAGTTTCGTTCCAGGGTTTTGATTTAACTACCAACTTTACATCTGTGGCAGCTGCAATTAATAATATAGGTCCCGGACTTAATTTGGTAGGACCTACTGAAAATTTCGGAAAATTCTCCGATTTGTCAAAATTCGTTTTGATGTTTGATATGCTTGCCGGCAGACTTGAACTTTTCCCAATGCTTATACTGATCAGCCCGAGACTTTGGATTGAATCTTTTAACGAGAGACTCCGAGCAAAATATTAATAAGATATACAATAATGCCCCGTAGATTTAACTACGAGGCATTGTTTTTACTGTTAAAATATTATGCAACCAAATCGTACCAGTTTTCTTGAACGGTTTTAATTTTTTCTTTTCTTTTTTCGTGGCGAATTTGCTCTTTCTTTAGTTGTTGCTCTTTTCGGTCCTGAATAACAAGAAACACTCCACCGATAAAAAGATAAAGACATAGTTCAACTATAAAAAATATTCGCTGTCCGTCCTTTGAGAGAAGATTAAACAAATTAAGCGGCAAACCTACTGCAAAATATCCTATAACTATTGCCGATACGGAAATGATTACGCCTTTAATAATGTCTTTGATTTTCATAAGTAAATCTCCTTTTTCTTTTGTATTTCTTACAAACTAATTGTAAATCAAAGGAAATTTATTTACAATATTGTCGAGCACTACTGTCCCAAAAATCGTACTCCTCGTACAAATTTTCTTTTATTATTTCAAAATATTTGACAAAATCTGTGCCGATTTTTCTATATCATTCTCATCAACTGCCGACGGTGTAAGATACAGCTTTAATATACCGTTGCTGTAATCAACAAGGTTTATCGCCATTGAATTTTTTTCAAATTCATCTAGCGAGCCGTCAAAGGCGCATGTTATTTTTACCTGCAATCCGTTTTCGCTGATTTGAATTTTTGCTTTCGGCAAAAGCGGTTTAAGGGCATTGTAAAGTTTATTTGTTTTTGCCGTATAATGCCGTCTTATTTTTCTTATTTGTTTATTTATATGTCCGTCTCTTATGTACTGACAAAGTGCGATTTGTTCCGTTTTGCTGGCAGCCTGCGCAAATTTTTCTTTGTTTTCATTAAACAGTTTAGCCAGTTCTTCTGTAAGAACCATAAAACTGATTCTGATTCCGGGTACAAGAACCTGAGAAAATGAGCCCATATAAACAACATTGTCGCTTCCTGCAAGAGCAAAAAGCGAGGGAGTAGGCTTTACCTGATACATAAAGTCACTGTCAAAATCGTCCTCAATAATAAGGCTTTTATTTTCTTCTGTATGTTTAATGAGTTCCAATCGTCTTTTCATCGGCATAACATTTCCGTACGATGTCATGTGAGAAGGGGATACATAAATAATTTTTGCATTTTTATACCTTGTATGAACATCAAAACCGTAATCTTTGAATAAATTGATTCCCTGAAGAAAGCTGTTGTCGGGAAAAGATACGGTGCTTTTCTCCTCAATGAGCGAACAGAAAATTGCTAATAAAGACTGTACGCCTGCTCCTACCACGATTCTGTCAGGCGAAGCGGTAACATTTCGTTTTGCTCTTATATAATCCGAAAGGGCATATCTTAAATCTTTTTCGCCCTGCACATCACCGTATGAAAGCAATCGTTTTTCCTGCCTCAATGCATTTTTTATGTATCTCTGCCACAATTTAATGTCAAAACTCTGTGCGTCTGCATCACCGCTTTTGAAATCATATTTTATTCTGTTTTGTTCTGTATTATCCGCAGTGTGCAAATCTTCCTTTAACTTTTGCTCGGTTACATAATAACCGCTTTTTGCGCTTGCGATGACATATCCGTCTGCTTGGAGGGCAAAATATGCACTTTGAACAGTGGTCTTGCTGACGTTTAGTATCGCTGTTGCATTTCTGATTGACGGCAGTCTGTCGCCTTGGCTTAGTTGTTTTGAGTCAATTAATTTTTTGTAGTATTCGTATACTTTAATGTATTTTTTCATATTTGCTGTACCCTAAAAAAATAGCGAATTTGCCCATATAATTAGTGACAGAGTTATTATATAATATAACTAATTAAAAATCAAGGAGGTAAATAAAATGGCTGATATTATTTATACGCTTGAAGGCGGAGTTTATATGAACATTACCAATAAGTGTCCGTGTAGATGTACCTTCTGTATTCGTTCCCTCGGAGACGCTGTGGGCGATGCACACAATCTTTGGTTTCACGGCAATGAACCTACCTTTGATGAGATAAAGGCAGCTATCGACGCATATGATTTCAGTAATACAGATTGCGTTGTATTTTGCGGCTACGGAGAACCTACCGAGAGACTTGACGTACTTTTAAAAACAGCAGAATATCTAAGAGAGGTAAAGCCCGGAATTAAACTCAGAGTAAACACCAACGGTCTGTCCGATTTAATTAACGGCAGAAGCACCGCAAAAGAAATAGGCGAGGCTTTTGATGTTGTTTCCGTTTCACTCAACGATCCCGACAGCGATTCATACGATGCTGTTACCAGAAATATCTATCCAAAAAAAGCATTTCCTGCACTTCTTAAATTTACAGAAGAATGCGCAAAGTATTGCAAAAAGGTAAGAATGAGCGTTGTTGATGTAATCGGAGAAGAGAACATAGAAAAATCAAGAAAACTTGCCGAGAGCCTCGGAGCTGAATTTGTTTGCAGAAGTTACGACAAGGGCAGATAAACAATCATTAAAATTTTTGATTAAATTTAATAAAAAGTAGTGACAAACCCGTAAATTTATAGTATAATTTACGGGTAAATTTATGTAAAACAGAAAGGGGTTCTATATGAAACACTCTGAAATCGTCGGAAAAATGACGCTTGAGCAAAAAGCGGCTTTTGTTTCCGGTAATGATTATTGGCATTTGGAGGAAGCACCGGAACTCGGGCTCCCAAGAATATGCATAACCGACGGCCCTCACGGTCTTCGTAAAGCAAAGGGAAAAGATTATGTGCCGGAAGAGGGCGAGGCTAAGTCTTCATCAGGTATCGGTCTCGGTAACTCCGTACCGACTACATGCTTCCCGCCTGCTGCTACTTCATCCTGCTCTTGGGACGAAGATTTGCTCTTCGAAGAGGGTGCGGCAATGGCTGAGGAATGCCTTAAAGAAAAGGTATCCGTTATTCTCGGTCCCGGTACAAATATTAAACGTGCTCCCACTTGCGGAAGAAACTTTGAATATTTTTCAGAAGATCCGCTTCTTGCAGGTAAATGTTCAGCCGCAATCATTAACGGCGTTCAGTCAAAGGGTGTCGGTACATCATTAAAGCATTTTGCTTGTAACTCACAGGAAGCATTTCGTATGGTTCTTAATGAGGTAATTGATGAGCGTACAATGCGTGAGATTTATTTTCCGGCATTTGAAATTGCCGTTAAAGAGGCTCAGCCTTGGACAGTAATGAACTCCTATAACAGAATTAACGGTGTTTATGCTTCTCAAAACGAATGGATGCAACAGCAGGTTCTCCGTAAAGAATGGGGCTTTGAAGGTCTTATTGTAACAGACTGGGGCGCATCTGTTGACAGAGTTGACGGTGTTAAAGCAGGTACAGACCTTGAGATGCCGACATCGGGTAAACTTAACGCAAAGAAGATTATCGCAGCCGTTAAGGACGGTACTCTTGATGAATCAATACTTGACGAAAGAGTAGATGCGGTTGTTGACCTTATTCTCAAGTCAAAGCCGGCTCTTGCACAAAAACATACATATGATAAAAAAGAGCATCACAAGATTGCTCAGCGTATTGCAGAGGGCTCAATGGTTCTTCTTAAGAACGACGATAACATTCTTCCGCTTCAGGCAGGACAGAAGATTGCCGTTATCGGTGAGATGGCAAAGGCTCCACGTTTCCAGGGTGCAGGTTCATCCGTTATTAATCCGACAATGCTCTCAAATGCATATGATGAACTCGTAAATCTCGGCGTTGATGTCACATATGCACAGGGATATTATAAGACTGCTCCGTCAAAGAAAGAAAAGAAAACAAGAATGTCCGAGGAGCAACTTACAGCAGAAGCAGTTGCAGCTGCTAAAAATGCTGATGTAGCAGTTGTATTCGTAGGTCTTACCGAAGACTTTGAAGGCGAAGGTTATGACAGAGAGACAATTAATATGCCTCCTAACCACAATAAACTTGTGTCCGATGTTGCTGCGGCTAACCCAAATACGGTTGTTGTTCTGGCAGGCGGTTCTGTTGTTCTTATGCCTTGGCTTAATGAAGTTAAGGGTCTTCTCAATTCCGGTCTCGGCGGTCAGGCAGGCGGCGCCGCTGTTGCAAATCTTCTTACCGGTAAGGTTAATCCGTCGGGTAAGACGTCGGAGACATATCCTGCTTCATTTGAGTCTAATCCTACTTTCGGAAATTATCCGGGCGGACCTGTAACCAGCGAGCATAAAGAAAGCGTTTATATCGGTTACAGATATTATGACAGCGCAAATATTGATGTTGTATTCCCGTTCGGCTACGGACTTTCATATACGAATTTTGAATACAGCGACATTAAACTCTCTGCTTCCTCAATCAAGGATACAGAATCGGTTGATGTTTCGTTTAAGATTAAGAATACAGGAAATGTAGGCGGCGCAGAAATCGCACAGGTTTATGTTTGCGATAAGGAGTCAACTATTTTCCGCCCCGAAAAGGAACTTAAAGCATTTACAAAGGTATTCCTTAATGCCGGTGAGGAAACAGAAGTTACTCTTACTCTTTCTAAGAGAGCGTTTGCGTTCTATAATGTGAATATCTCCGATTGGTGTGTTGAGAGCGGTGAATTTGATATTCTCGTCGGCGCATCATCAAAGGATATTAAACTCAGTGCGACTGTTAGTGTTGAAGCACCTGCTTGTGATATTCCGAATTACAGAGAGACTGCTCCGGCTTACTATAATAATGTTGCAAACATTACCCGTGACGACTTTGCTGCTGTTTACGGTGAACTTCCAAGCCCCGAGATTGATACAACAAAGCGTATTGATAAATATTCATGCCTTAATGATGCAAGACATACTAAGTGGGGCGGCAGACTTTGCAGACTCATTACAAAGATTATGTCAGGTATGGGTTCTGCAGAAAACGGTGACGGTAAGATGCTTGCCGCTATGGCTACTCAAATTCCTATCCGTAACTTTGTTCAGATGTCTATGGGCGCATTCAGTGAGGGACAGGCAAAGGGACTTCTTATGATGCTCAACGATGACCAATCGTCATTCCTCGGCTTCAGCAGAATTTTCTGGACTCTCGGCGGAACTCTCGCAAGACTTCCGAAACTTCTCTCATCAATCTAATTAAATATAGCATATAAAAAACTCCCGAACTTCGGTTCGGGAGTTTTGCTTTGTGACAGCTTTTCTTATTCTTTTTTTGATTCGTCAGTTTCTGCATTTTTTGTGCCTGTCATATAGAGCAGGGCAAGCATAACTATCAGCGCAAAGTAGAGCAAAAGCGAAACCGCAAAGAATTTAATCAATTTTCCTCTGTGCTCCTCGGACTGCTTTTGGGCAGAATCCGCTTTTGCAGAAACAGCACCTGTAATCGGGTTCGTGTCCTGCAAATAGAGAGAATATGCCGCTTTTGCAGCTTTATACTGCTTACCCTCATTAGCTGCCGCAATGGAAGAAACGACAGCGGCAATGAACACGATAACTGCCAAAACAATGAAAAGAACAGTAGATTTTTTATTTTTCATAGCGCACCTCCAATATTTTTAATAAAAATATTATAACATAAAATATTTTTACTTGCAATTTTTATTTTAATAATGTATAATACACCAAGTAAGACATTTGGAGAGTTGTCCGAGCTGGCCGAAGGAGCACGATTGGAAATCGTGTAACGGGCTATAACCTGTTCGAGGGTTCGAATCCCTTGCTCTCCGCCATAAAAAACAAAGCCACCCGTTGAGGTGGTTTTGTTTTTTTATAATGAAAAGGGATTCGAACAAGGAGGGAGAAAGGCAAAGCCTTTCGGAAGAAAACAGTCCGGTGGACTGTTTTTGCCGACGGTGGCAACGAGCAAAGCGAGGCGATAGAGGCAATAGCCTCGGAAAAATCCATTGCTCTCTGCCATAAAAAACAAAGCCATCCGTTGGGGTGGTTTAAGCCAAAAAAGTCCTATCGTTTTTGCGATAGGACTTTTTACATTACAAGATATGATTATTTTACCTTTATCGTTTCAAATACGATATGAGAACTCGGCTGATCCTCGTAAAGAATTCCGACAGTGCTTTCATTAACCTTTGTCATACAACTGTAAGCAAAAAAGCCGTCGTTAATCTTCATATCGTTCTTGCTCCATTTAATACCTTTGAGTTTGCCTTTTTTATTATAGGTAAACTCGCCGACGGAGATAACGCCGTTTTCTCTCTTTTTACCCGATGGATGGGAAATATAAATTGTATTACCGTCAATAAGGCAGTTCTTCTGACATTTCGGAGATTTAACCTTAGCCTTCTTTTCCTTGTTCCAAACCAAACCATTGTCAAAAGATACTGCAACAGGAGTATTGCCGTATTTCTTTGCTCTTGAAAAAGCATAGAGGTTATCATTTGCTCCCTGAGCAAGAGTCCATTCATCAATATTCGGAGTAAACGGAACTTTGTTGTTTCTTCTCCAAGTGTTGCCGTTATCGTCTGAATAAATGCAAACAGAACCGTTCAATGTATAAAGAGGGAAGATTATTCTGCCACTCTTTGTTGTGAGTGCATTACCGGGTGCAACACCGAGAAATACGCCGTCAGTACTTTGATTGATAATCATTCCGGTTATATCAACAGGCTTTGACCATGATTCGCCGTTGTCGCTGCTTTTCAGCATAAAAACATAACTTCTTTTAACAGCCTTAAGAGGAGCGCCGTAAGTTGTTATATTATTTTCGTCTCCTTTGCCTTTAGCACCGTTTAAGAAAATATTACCAACATATTCATCGTTTTTATATAATTCGCCGTCGGTAAAATTAACTTTGTAATCTGTTGAAGCTTTATGGCTGTCTATTACATTGCCGTTTTTAAGAACATAGTAATAATTTCCGTCTCTGTCATAAATGAGCGGTACTGTTTCGCCGTCAAAATTAGCGTATGCTGTCTTTCCTTTATCGAGGAGTTTCTTATCGTGAATACCTTTTGATTCCGGAAAGTATGTAGCAAGAAGAATAACATCTCCGTTAGGTGCCAAAGCAAGACACGGGTCGATATAAAAAGCGGTTGCTATGTTATCAAGACTTGTACTTATAACTCTTGCAGGAGGGGTTGCGATTGTTTTAATCTTATCCCAAGTCTTACCGCCGTCCTTGCTTGTTCTTACAGCCAATTCGATAAAACCCCAATCGGCACCTGTTGATGCTTTGTTAACTGCGGCAATCAAGGTACCGTTTGCATTAATTAAAGCCGGAATTCTGAATGCCGTGCCGCCGTTTTTTTCATCAGCCTCTTTAATTAAATCCTTGCTTAAATACTGACTTACTGTTCCGCAAAACAGTGTTTGTTTGTTAGCCATTTTAATATCTCCCTTGCATTAAATTTTTCTATATAATTATAACAAATTTATGTTGATTTTTCAATGATATTTTTATCTGTAAATTATTGTAAATTTGTACGAAGCACTTGAATAATGTTAAATTTGGTTATATAATATAGTGATTATTGTATTTTAGGAAATGATTTATATGAGCGATTTCAAATTAGTCAGTAAATTTAAGCCAACAGGTGACCAGCCACAGGCCATAGAAAAACTCAGCGAAGGCGTTTTAAGAGGGGACAGAGAACAAACTCTTATGGGCGTAACCGGCAGCGGTAAGACTTTTACAATGGCAAATATAATAGAAAAAGTAAACAAACCTACTCTTGTGCTTGCACATAATAAAACCCTTGCGGCACAACTTTGCAGTGAATTTAAGGAGTTTTTCCCTGAAAATGCGGTAGAATATTTTGTTTCGTATTATGATTATTATCAGCCTGAGGCTTATGTTCCGACTACTGATACATATATAGAAAAGGACAGTGCAATTAATGACGAGATTGATAAACTTCGCCACAGTGCAACCGCCGCTCTTTCAGAAAGACGTGATGTTATAATTGTCGCTTCGGTTTCCTGCATATATTCTATCGGCAACCCTATTGATTATCATAATATGGTTATTTCGTTAAGACAGGGAATGCAAAAGGACAGAGACGAGTTGATTAAAAAACTCGTTGAAATTCAATATGAACGAAACGACATTAATTTTGTACGAAATAAATTCAGAGTCAGGGGAGATACGGTAGAAATTTATCCTGCCGGCAGTTCAGGCAGTGCAATAAGGGTTGAATTTTTCGGAGACGAAATAGACAGAATATGCGAAATAAATCCTCTTACCGGCAAGGTGGAGAGCACTGTTTCGTCATGCGTTATATATCCTGCATCGCACTATGTCATTGACAGAAGAAAATTGAAAAAGGCTCTTAATACCATATATGAAGAAATGGTGGAGAGAGTAAAATATTTTGAGGAAAACGGCAAACTCCTTGAGGCGCAGAGAATTAAAGAGCGTACAATGAACGACATAGAAATGCTCGAAGAAACGGGTTTTTGTAAGGGGATAGAAAACTATTCAAGAATAATGAGCGACAGAAAGCCGGGAGAAGCACCGTTTACTCTAATTGATTATTTTCCCGATGATTTTCTTATGTTCGTTGACGAAAGCCATGTAATGCTTCCGCAGGTGAGAGGAATGTTTGGCGGAGACCATTCAAGAAAAGCGTCGCTGATTGATTATGGTTTCAGACTGCCGTCGGCGTTTGACAACAGACCGCTTAAATTTGATGAGTTTTATAAAAAAATAAATCAGGTTATTTTTACATCTGCTACGCCGGGTGATTTTGAAAAAGAACATTCAACTCAAATAGTGGAGCAGGTAATAAGACCTACGGGACTTCTAGACCCGAATATTACCGTAAAGCCGACAGAAGATCAGATGGACGACCTTTTGAGTGAGATAAACATTCGCACCGAGCGTAAGGAAAGAGTGCTTGTTACAACTCTTACAAAAAAAATGGCAGAGGATTTGACCGCTTATCTCGAGGGCTTCGGCGTAAAGGTAAGATATATGCACCACGATGTAGACACCATAGAAAGAATGGAGATTATCAGAGATTTAAGGCTGGGCAATTTTGATGTTCTTGTCGGTATCAATCTTTTGCGTGAAGGACTTGACATACCGGAAGTTTCACTCGTTGCGATTTTGGATGCGGATAAAGAAGGATTTTTGAGGAGTGAGACATCACTTGTTCAAACCATAGGCAGAGCCGCAAGAAACGCAAACGGTGAGGTTATTATGTATGCCGATTCCGTTACCCCGTCTATGGAGAGGGCAATTACCGAAACGCTCAGACGCCGTAAGATTCAGCAGGAATATAACGAAAAGCACGGCATTACTCCGACAACGGTTAAAAAAGATGTAAGAGATGTAATCGAAATTACAACGAAAGAGGCGTTTGACGAGCACAATAAGCGTATGACCGCAAAGGAACGTACGGTTATGATTGATAAACTTACACGTGAAATGAAAGAAGCGGCTAAGATGCTCGAATTTGAGCACGCCGCATTCCTGAGAGATAAGATAAAAGAACTTAGTGATGAGGATTGAATATGAACAAAAACATAATAGTAAAGGGCGCAAGAGAACATAATCTAAAAAATATAGATATAGAAATTCCCAGAGACAAACTTGTTGTTTTTACCGGTCTTTCGGGATCGGGCAAATCTTCTCTTGCTTTTGATACGATATATGCCGAGGGTCAGAGAAGATATGTCGAGTCTCTTTCATCTTATGCAAGAATGTTTTTGGGACAGATGGACAAACCCGATGTAGATTATATCGAAGGACTTTCTCCGGCTATTTCAATAGACCAGAAAACCACCTCGAAAAATCCACGTTCAACAGTTGGAACCGTTACCGAAATTTATGATTATCTGCGTCTGCTTTGGGCAAGAATAGGTATTGCTCATTGTCCGATATGCGGCAAAAAGATAGAAAAACAAACGGTTGATCAAATAACGGATAAAATTCTTAAACTTGATGAGGGTACAAAAATACAAATTTTGGCACCCATTGCAAGAGGAAAGAAAGGCGAGTTCGTTAAAGAACTGAAAGATATAAAAAAGCAGGGCTTTGTTCGCTGTCGCATTGACGGAGAAACCATAGACCTTGCAGAAAGCGACGATATTAAACTCTCGAAAACCAAAAAACATAATATAGAAGTAATCATTGACAGATTGATTGTTAAAGACAGCATAAAGTCCAGACTTACCGACAGCGTTGAAACTGCTACAAAGTTAAGTGACGGCTTGCTTTTACTTGATGTTATCGGTAGCGGCGAAGAACTTTTTTCGCTTAATTACGCTTGTCCCGACCACGGTGTTTCGATAGAAGAAATGAGTCCCAGAATGTTTTCATTCAACAATCCTTTCGGTGCTTGCAAAAAATGCGACGGCTTGGGCAAATTTAAGGAAATTGACCCCGATTTGATTATCCCCGACAAAAAAATGTCGATTAACCAGGGTGCAATTAAAGCGAGCGGCTGGAATGTCGCAGAGGGAAGTTCCATAGCAAGAATGTACCTTGAGGGTCTTGCAAAAGAATATAATTTTTCTCTTGATATGCCGATAGAAATGCTCAGCGATGAGGCAATTAACGCCATACTTTACGGAACAAACGGCAAAAAACTGAAGATGACAAGGGTAACCTCATACGGCAGCGGAACATATATGAGTGAGTTTGAGGGTATAGTAAACAACCTTCAGCGAAGATACAAAGAGACAGGCTCCGATTACTCCCGTGCCGCCATTGAAGAAGTTATGCAGGACTGTGAATGTTCCGAATGTAAAGGTTCAAGGCTCAAAGCAGAAGCAATGTCCGTAACCGTTGGCGGTAAGAACATTTATGAATTTTGCTGTTTACCTATTTCTGATGAACTTGAATTCATTAATTCTCTTAAACTGACCGAAAAAGAAAAGCTGATAGGAAATCTTGTAATAAAAGAAATAAGAGAGAGACTTACATTTCTTAATTCAGTAGGCCTTGATTATCTCAGTCTTGCAAGAGAATCCGCAACACTGTCGGGCGGTGAAGCGCAGAGAATAAGACTTGCTACGCAAATAGGTTCTTCTCTTATGGGTGTGCTTTATATACTCGATGAGCCGTCGATAGGTTTACATCAAAGAGATAATGACAAACTGCTTGATACGCTGAGACATTTAAGAGATATAGGAAATACGCTCATAGTTGTTGAGCACGATGAGGACACTATGAGAGCGGCGGATTTCTTGGTGGATATAGGACCGGGGGCAGGTATTCACGGCGGTGAACTCATTGCCGCAGGCACTCCCGAAGAAGTAATGGCTAATCCGAACAGCATTACAGGCCAGTACCTTTCAGGTAAAAGAAGCATTCCCGTACCCGAGAAGAGACGAAAGGGCAATTCAAAGAAAATCACCGTATACGGTGCTGAGGAAAATAATCTTAAAAATATCGATGTTGATATTCCGCTTGGAAAATTTGTTAGCGTGACAGGCGTTTCAGGCTCGGGTAAATCATCATTTGTAAACGAAATAGTTTATAAACATCTGTGTAATGTGCTCAATCATGCGAAAAAACATACGGGCAAATTTTCCTCAATAAAAGGAATTGACGCTCTCGACAAGGTGATTAACATAGACCAATCACCTATCGGCAGAACACCACGCTCAAATCCTGCAACATATACCGGTGTATTTAACGATATAAGGGAACTTTATGCATCCACCTCGGATGCAAAAGCAAAAGGCTATGGTCCGAACAGATTTTCATTCAATGTAAAAGGCGGAAGATGTGAAGCATGTCAGGGTGACGGTATAGTTAAGATTGAAATGCATTTTCTTGCCGATGTTTATGTACCTTGCGAAGTTTGCTCGGGAATGAGATATAACAGAGAAACCCTTGAAGTTAAATTCAAAGGTAAAAACATTTATGATATTCTTGAAATGACAGTTGATGAAGCACTCGAATTTTTTGAGACACATCAGAAAATTGCACGAAAACTTCAGACTTTGTCCGATGTAGGTCTCGGCTATGTTAAACTCGGACAGCCTGCAACAACGCTTTCGGGCGGTGAGGCGCAGAGAGTAAAACTCGCAACGGAACTTGCAAAGCGTTCGACAGGTAAAACAATATATATTCTCGACGAACCCACAACAGGTCTGCATACAGCCGATGTATCAAAACTTCTTGATGTGCTCAATAAACTTGTTGATTTAGGAAACACGGTTCTCGTTATCGAGCATAATCTGGATGTAATTAAATGTTCCGATTATATAATCGACCTTGGTCCCGAGGGCGGAATAGGCGGAGGTAATGTGGTTGCGATGGGAACTCCCGAAGAAGTTGCAAAAGTTAAAGAATCATATACGGGACAATATCTTAAAAAGGTTTTATATAAATAAATTAATTCTTATTTTATTACAATCGTGTAATTAATGTTGATATGAACCTCTATTTTTGATATTATGTTGGTAATTGAATAATTTTGTCTAAGGAGAATAAAAAATGGACAGAAAAGTTGTGGTTTTTGACCACCCATTAATTCAGCACAAACTCAGCATTCTTCGCAATGAGCAAACAAGTACAAAAGATTTCAGAGAACTCGTAAACGAAATTTCAATGTTTATGATGTACGAGGCAACAAGAGATTTGCCGACAGAAACCGTTGATGTAAAGACACCGTGCGGCATTGCACATTGTCAACAACTTGCAGGCAGAAAACTTGCTTTCGTTCCGATTCTTCGTGCAGGTCTCGGTATGGTTGACGGTTGCCTGAAAATGGTACCCAGCGCAAGAGTAGGTCATATCGGATTATATCGTGACGAGAAGACTCATGCTCCGGTTGAATATTATTGTAAGCTCCCTAAGGATATTGATAAAAGAGACGTTTATGTAGTTGATCCGATGCTTGCAACAGGCGGATCTGCCATTGACGCTATTTCACAGATTAAACTCAGAAATCCACGCAAGATTTACTTTATGTGTATGATTGCCGCTCCGGAGGGTCTCGAGGCTCTCAAAGCCGCTCATCCCGATGTTGATATTTATTGCGCAGGTCTTGATGAAAAACTTAATGACGACTGCTATATCATTCCGGGTCTCGGTGACGCAGGTGACAGAATATTCGGCACAAAGTAATTAATTTGCAATTTTATTAAGAGGAGAAATAAACCAATGGCAAAAACTAAAATTAAAATCGGTAAAGACGGAATTTACGATGCTAGACAGCTCGGCACACCAAAGATGATTGTGCTAGGCTTTCAGCATATGTTTGCAATGTTTGGTGCAACCGTAACGGTTCCGCTTCTCACAGGACTTTCAATTTCTACAACACTTTTATTTGCAGGTCTCGGAACACTTTTGTTCCACTGTCTTACTAAGTTTAAGGTACCCGCATTTCTCGGTTCATCATTTGCTTTCATCGGCGGTTATCTCGCCGTTGCTCCGCTTAATGCCGACGGCTCCGGAAACAAAGAACTTCTGCCGTATGCATGCCTAGGCGTTGCCTGTGCGGGTCTTTTGTATGTAATCGTAGCCGCTTGTATCAGAGCAGTAGGCGTTAATAAGGTTATGAAACTGTTTCCGCCGGTAGTAACAGGTCCAATCATTATGGCTATCGGTCTCGGCCTTGCACCGTCTGCCGTTAACAACTGTAAGAGTAACTGGTGGCTTGCACTTGTCGCACTAGGACTTGTTATTTTGTTCAACATTTTCGGCAAGGGCATGATTAAGATTGTTCCGATTCTCCTTGGTATTATCGGTGCATATCTCGTTGCTGTAATTGTAGGTAACGGATTTGGAGTAGAATCGTTTGCAATCGACTTTTCGGGAATCAAAGCCGCTCCTTGGATCGGCAATCCTATTGAATGGTCCTCTACTGTATTTGGCGGAGTGCACGATAAATCACTTGCTATTTCAGCAATTATTACCATTGTTCCGATTGCCATCGCTACCATGATGGAACATATCGGCGACATTTCCGCTATTTCGGCAACATGTAACAAAAACTATATAAATGACCCGGGTCTTAACAGAACACTTCTCGGTGACGGACTTGCTACATCTATTGCATCACTTTTCGGTGCACCGGCTAATACAACATACGGCGAAAACACAGGCGTACTTGCTCTTTCAAAAGTTTATGATCCGAGAGTTATAAGAATTGCGGCTTACTTTGCAATTTTCTTCAGCCTTTCGCCTAAGTTTGCAGCACTTATCGAGTCTATTCCGACAGCAGTTGTAGGCGGTATTTCGTTTGTACTTTACGGTATGATTTCCGCTATCGGTGTTCGTAATGTAGTTGAGGCGAAGGTAGATTTTTCAAAAGCTCGCAACACTATTATAGCAGCGGTAATTCTCGTAGTTGCACTCGGCGTTTCAAACGGTGTTACATTTAATGTCGGCGCAACAAAAATTAATCTCTCTGCCCTCGCTTGCGCTTCTATCGCAGGTATTGTGCTCAATCTTATTTTCCCTGAAAAGGACTTTGATCCCGAACAGGCATTTAAGGCAGACAGCGAAAGCAAACAGATTAACCTTAAATCTGATTACAGCAAAGATGTTGAGTCTGCAGAGTAAAATATTTTTTATGTGAGTATCTTTAACAGCAGTAATTCAAATAATATATTATTACTGCTGTTATTTTTTGGTATAAGAAAAATGTTTATTTTGTCATAATCGAGGTGATTCATTTCTTGAAAAAACTTTTTCATAAGTATAAGGAAATTATAACCTATGTGTTTTTCGGCGTACTTTCAACCATAGTAAGCTGGGGTTCATATATTATATTTATTAAACTGTTTAATTCGGCTGACTTGGCTTCAAAGGACGCAAGAGTATTTACGGCGAACTGTCTCAGTTGGCTTTGTGCCGTTATATTTGCTTTTGTAACAAACAAACTCTGGGTATTTGAATCCAAGTCTTGGAAGCCCGATATTTTTCTTAAAGAACTTACTTCGTTCTTTTCATCAAGAATCGTAACGGGTATAGTTGAAATTATCGGAGTTCCCGTTTTGTCAAAACTCGGAACTGACGATGTATGCTTTGCCGTGTTGAAAAGAACTCCGCTCAAATCTGTTGATTTCCTGTTTTCAGACGGATTTTATTCAAAAATATTAATATCCGTTGTTGTTATTATCCTTAATTATATTTTTTCAAAACTGTTTGTATTCAAAAATGGCGATAAAAATATTACAGTAGGGGATTGCTTTACTGCAATGGCTGCTTTTGTAAGAAAGCATAAGATGGCTTTTGCTTTTATCGGTGCTTTTATAACAACCGGTGCATTTTATCTGAACCTCGGAATCAGCACTTTGCCAAAGGACGTTTCACAGTATAAATTGTTCTCGATTCCGCTTTACAGAATGATTATTCATTTTATATATGCTGTAAAGGACTTTAATGTTTATGCTGTTTTCATTTTTGTTGCAATATTCTACTTTTACAATAAGAGAGAATATTTCAAGGCAAAAAGAGGAGAAAAAATTGCTTTGTTCATCTTCTCTCAGTTTGCAGTGTTTATGCTGATGCTTTGCGACAGTTATCGTGCGGTATCAAGTTGGGACCTTGTTTTCGCAGGCGAATGTGCCGTTGCCGTTGCCGTTGCAAAAATATTTGGTATGGGAATACTCCTTTATACCGTTTTGGCATATATTTTGAATTATATCAATTCGCCGAAATTCTCTCTTACAACAAACGGATTGGTAAAAAAGAATTATAAAAAAGACTTCTTTGTTTATCTTTTGATTATTCTGATTTGCTGGCTGCCGTATATTATTCTGCTTTATCCCGGCACAATTACTCACGACGCTATTGACGAAATTGCCCAAATTTACGGCAATAAGAGTATGTGCTGGACACAAAATACGATTGTTTTAATCAATCCCGATATGATTATAAACAATCATCATCCTGTGTTTTATACCGAAATACTCGGACTGTTCTGCAAACTCGGTAAAGTTATCGGCTCATACGAGACGGCATTTTATATTTACACCGTTCTTCAGTGCATTTTTCTTGCCGCAGTTTTTTCTTATACGATTGTCTTTACCAAAAAGCGTAAAGCAAAGAAAGGCTTTATTGTATTTGAAGTTCTGTTTTTTGCACTCAATCCGCTTCTTGCCGATTTTGCGTGCACAATAGTTAAGGATGTACCGTTTACGGCTGTTACACTTCTTGCTATGCTCAGTCTGTATGAAGTTCTTGACAGTGCTAAATCAAAGCCGAGTTCATATATTCTTCTTTTCGTTGAATGTATGCTGATGATGCTTCTGAGAAATAACGGAATATATATTCTTGCAATTCTTATTGTTGTTGCTGTCATAGTTCTTGCAAAATCCGAAAAAAAGAAATTTGCAAAGATGGCGTCAACCGTAGTTGTTGCAGTTCTTGTATTTCAAATCGGATTTATCAACATTATCTGTCCTCATTTTCAAATTACTCCGGGAAGCAGGCGAGAACTTCTTTCTGTTCCTTTTCAACAGACTGCAAGATATGTCAAAGAATATCCCGACGATGTTTCAAAGGAAGATGAAGAAGCAATATTGGATGTTCTTTCGTTTGACTCTTTGGAGGATATGGCGAAAGCATATGACCCGACAGTTGCCGATTCCGTTAAGAATGAGTATAATAAATATTCAACAAATGAGGACTTGGCAAATTATTTTAAGGTTTGGTTTAAACAGTTAAAAACTCATCCCGATTCATATTTTGAAGCATATCTTAATTTGCATTATTCGTGGTTCTCGTTTAATTCGGTAGACACCTTTACCGTTTATTCCTCACAAAAGAGGGGACAGTTGAGGCTCGATAAAGTATTGCCGAAATGGAATACAAAGGCAGGTGTTGCTTCGGGAAGACGTCTTGTTTCCACCGTAACGGAAGCGTTTAAGTCTAATCCCGTATCAGATGTTTTTGTAGAAATGGGCAGTTATACTTGGCTTTACCTATTTATGCTAATCTATTGTATAGCAAAGAGAAAGAAGAAATCTCTTGTTGTAAACACAGTTATGTTTGCGAACTATTTGATTTGCTTTGTTTCTCCGGTTGCCTACACACGATATGCTTTGCCAATGATTGCCGCTACTGTTTTCTCTTTGTTTATTACAATGACAGAGGAAAGCAGTCCCGGGCGTAATAAGAAAAAACTCAAAAAGGAGAATAAATAATGGATAAAATAGCTGTTTTAATCCCGTGCTATAATGAGGCTGTTACCATCAAAAAGGTAGTAGAGGACTTTAAGACCACTCTGCCCGAGGCTGTTATTTATGTTTATGATAATAATTCAAGCGACGATACCGCAAAGATTGCAAAAGAGGCAGGTGCTGTCGTAAGACATGAATATAAGCAGGGTAAGGGTAATGTTATCAGAAGAATGTTCAGAGAAATAGACGCCGAGTGCTATATTATGACAGACGGCGACGATACCTATCCGGCTGAATCAGCACCGGAAATGGTGGATATGGTTCTTAATAAGGGCTGCGATATGGTTGTAGGAGACAGACTCTCCTCAACATACTTTGAGGAAAACAAGAGACCGTTTCATAACTTCGGCAACGACATTGTAAGAAAAAGCATTAACTTCCTCTTTAAGAGTGAAATTAAGGATATTATGACGGGATACCGTGCATTTTCCTATCAGTTTGTAAAAACATTTCCTGTTCTGTCAAAAGGTTTTGAAATCGAGACCGAAATGACGATACATGCAGTTGACAAGAATATGTCGGTAGGTAATGTTGTCATTCAATACAGAGACAGGCCGCAGGGAAGTGAGTCAAAACTCAACACAGTTTCGGACGGAATCAAGGTGCTCAAAACAATCGCAAGACTCTTTAAGTCATATAAGCCGTTCCAGTTTTTCGGCATTATTTCGCTTTTGCTTCTTATAATCGCACTTGCATTCTTTATTCCGATTTTGGTAACATATTCAAAAACAGGACTTGTTCCTAAGATTCCGACACTTTTAAGTTGCGGATTTCTTTCTGTGGTTGCAATTCAGACTTTTTTCTCGGGTACAATTCTTCAATCTCTCAGACAAAAAGAGAAGCAAGATTTTGAAATGAACCTTAATAATGTTTATTTCAAAATGCAACAACTCTTAAAAAAATAAAAATTGCATAATTAAAAGCGGCAGATTTTTCGATAATCTGCCGCTTTTATACTTTTGCTATTTTTGAAATTCAATTTGAATTGTCGTTCCGACATCTTCTACGCTGTAAAGATTAATTGTTGCGTTATGTGTTTGGACTATGTGTTTTACTATCGCAAGACCGAGTCCCGTGCCTCCGGTTTCCTTGCTCCTGGATTTATCAACTCTAAAAAAGCGTTCAAATATCCTGGATTGGTATTTTTTAGGTATTCCGATACCGGTATCTTCTACTGTTAAAAATGCCTTATTTTCGCTTGTAGCAGTTGATACGGTGACTTCGCCGTTTTCTTTATTATATCTTATTGCGTTGTCTATAAGATTGTAAACCATTTCTTCCAAAAGCGACGGATTGCCGTAAACCCTGCAAGGGTCGAATTTTTGAATAAGTTTTACATTTTTAGATCTTGCGTTCATTTCAAGAGTTTGAACGCATCTTTCTGCAATATCCGATAATTCGACACTTTCAAAGGCGTCCTCGTCATCTTTCATTTCGTCAAGTTGTGAGAGTTGAATAATATCCTCCGTGAGCGATACGAGGCGGAGTGCTTGCTTTCTTATTGTTCCTGCAAACGGCTTTACATCCTCGGGCTTTGCAATTCCGTTTTCTATCAGTTCGGCATAGCCTGCGATAGAGGTGAGGGGAGTTTTAAGTTCGTGTGAGATATTTGCCGTAAATTCTTTCTTTTGCTTATCGAGTTGTTTCTTTCTTTCGTTTTGCTTTTTTATCGAATCAACAAATGGCTGAAGTTCATCATATGTCTTAAAGTTATCTATATTATCAAGATTTTGACCGAGTTCAACAACAGGTTTAACTATACTTTTTGTTATAACGAAACTCAGCGCAAGCGAAATCAGCATAACTGCAAGCATAATTACAGCAATAAAAATCAATGCTTTGTAAAACGCATAATATACGCTGTCACTGGAAGAGGCGATTCTCATAACATTTCCGTTATCCAGCATAATGGCATAATAAAATGTGGTTTTATCTACGGTGGAGGACTTTCTTATTACAGAACCTTCTCCGGTTTCAAGAGCCTCTTTGAACTCCGGTCTGTCGGCGTGAGATTCCATCTTTTCGGCGTTCTCCAGACTGTCTGAGAGAACTTTGCCGTTGTGGTCAATCAGAGTTATTCTTATGTTCTTTTCGTTAAGGTTTGAAATATATGAATAGTCATCATTGCTATCCATTTCTGAGGCTACTATCTGCGCCGTTGACTGTAAATTCTTTTTTTCCTGCTGCTCATAATTTTTATAGAACACAAACGTGGTAAGCACGCTTGTTATAAGTACAATGCTCAAACCGAGAGTTAAAATTTTAGAAAATGTTTTGTTAATCATATCAGTCACCCACCTTATATCCGACATTTCTAATCGTTTTAATATGGACACCTGCACTCTTTACTTTTTTTCTGAGGGATTGGATATGAACATCAACTGTTCTGTTTCCTTGCTCAAAATCATAGCCCCAAATACTTTCCATAATTTTATCACGGGTAAGGACAATGCCTTTATTGATAATGAGTAATTTGAGCACCTCGTATTCCTTATATGTGAGTTCAATTTCCTCGTCGTCAACAAAAACCTTATGCTGTGCTTCATCAATTACAATATTTTTGTAAATCAAAATTTGCTGATGCTCTGCCTTCTGAGTTCTTCTTAGTACCGCTTTAACTCTGCTGACAAGTTCCATAACGCCAAACGGCTTTGTTATATAATCATCAGCCCCCATATCAAGACCCTTTACGGCGTCTATTTCCGTGGTTTTAGCCGTTACCATAATAACCGGTATATCCCTGTATGCCATTGTGCTTCTTATCTTTTTAAGTATATGTATGCCGTCCTCATCGGGGAGCATTATGTCAAGCAGAATCAGCGCAGGGATTCTCATAGTCAAAGCGTCAAAAAGTTCTTTTCCTCTCTCGAAACCCTCCACAGAAAATTCAGAATTAATCAGGGCATAACATTCGAGTTCTTTAATTGCTGTGTCATCTTCAACTATATAAATCAATCTATTCATTTTAATTCACCTTATATTTATGCAAATATTCCTCAAACAGTTCCATAAATGATTTATTATTACTGCTCTTAACGCTCTTAAGATATGCGTGTGTTTGATAGCTGCCTTTAGAAAGTTCAATTATACATACCGCCAAATTTGAGCAATGGTCAGCGATTCTTTCGTATGAATTGATTATATCAAAAAATATCATTCCGTTTTCTATTGTGCATTCATTGTTTTGAAGTCTCTTTGCGTGCTTTGCTCTGAGTTCGTTTTTAAGGTTATCTATTACTTGCTCGAGCGGTTCTATTTCCCGTGCCGCATCTATATCGTCCGTTATGAAAGCGTTGATTGATTTTTCAACGATTTCCTTTACTGCTCTGCCCATAACATTAAGTTCGTCATTTGCGTCTCTTGTAAAATGAATATCCTTATCGTGCATTCTTCTTTTTATCTTAAGAATATTTGCACCGTAATCACCGATACGTTCAAAATTACTGATTGAGTGACTGAGTTTTGAAAGTCTTATTGAATCATAATTACTCATATCCATTGAATTTATTTTTACAAGATAGGTTTCGAGTTCGTCTTCGTACTTATCGAGTTTCTTCTCATTTTTACTTATTATCTCATCTTTATTATGCGAATATTTTTTCAGTATGTCAAGGCAAAGTTCCACATTTGTCTGGGCAAGCATACCCATTTTGTCGCATTTTTCCTTTACCTTATCGAGCGCATAAGACGGAGTCATAAGAAATTTTTCATCAACAAGACCATTCTCTTTTTCTTTTTTTGAATCCGGCACAATTAAGCAAGCGAGCTTTTCTATCTGTGTGGCAAAAGGGAAGAGAACAACGGTCGCAAACACATTAAATAAAGTATGCATAACAGCGATGTTTGCAGCATTTGCCGTATCATTATAGAAAGAAAATTTGAATATTGCATTCGCACCATAAAACAGTATCATAGCCAAACCGACGCCGATTACGTTAAATAATAGGTGAACGACTGCCGTTCTCTTTGCATTCTTGTTTGCACCGATAGATGAGAGAATAGCGGTAATGCAGGTTCCGATATTTTGTCCCAGAATAATCGGAAATGCGGTTGATACGCTTATGCTTCCCGTAATCGCAAGTGCTTGGAGTATACCTACCGATGCAGACGAAGACTGAATAATCGCAGTAAGCACGGCACCGAACAATACGCCGAGCAAAGGATTTGAAAACATAGTAAGTAAATCGGTAAAAGCCTTTACTTCTTTGAGCGGCTCTACGGCGGTTGTCATAGTTGTCATACCAAAAATCAAAACCGAGAAACCGAGGAGTATTGAGCCTATATCTTTTACTTTATCCTTTTTACTCGCCATAAACATTATAACTCCGATAACTGCAAGAATCGGTGTAAATGATGTTGGCTTAAACATACTTATTATAATGTTTGTTGAACTGATGTTTGTAAGTGATAAAATCCAAGCTGTAATCGTTGTGCCGATATTAGCGCCCATTATAATTCCGATTACCTGGTGCAATCCCATAATTCCCGAATTAACGAAACCGACAGCCATAACCGTAACGGCACTGGAAGACTGAATTATTGCGGTAATTCCTGCACCGAGCAAAACGCCTTTTATTCTGTTATTCGTCATTTTTTCCAGAACGCTTTCAAATTTTCCGCCGCCGATCTTTTCAAGACTCGTTCCCATATAACTCATTCCGAACAGGAACATTGCAAGACCGCCTATAAATGTCAATAAATTAAAAATAGTCATATATTATTCACCTCGTGTTAAATATACGACCATATAATTTGACAAATATTCAGTTTATGTTAAATCTGTGTAAAATAAAAAATAAACCGTCAATAAATGACGGCTTTACTTTCATAATTACGCTCTTTCAACCTTACCTGAACGAAGGCATCTTGTGCAAACATATACTCTCTTAGGAGAGCCATTTACTACAGCCTTAACTCTTTTGATGTTAGGTTTCCAAGTTCTGTTTGATCTTCTGTGTGAGTGTGATACCTTAATACCGAAGGACATTTCCTTACCACAGTATTCACATTTAGCCATTTGCGAACACCTCCTTAATTATTTACAACGCAAATATAATAACAGAAAGTAACACAAAATGCAAGCATTTTTTTCAGTTTTTTCAAAAGAGGGGCAAAACAGTCTGATTTATGGTATAATTTACGACTTTTTCTTGATTTATCATACAGTATTTAGTATAATATTTCAGTAATATATATAAGTAAACACAAAAAATTAAGGAGAAAAGTTATGGCTGTTGATAAAAAAATTAACGATAAAAAAACAGCTTTGGAGTCTGCTCTTAAACAGATTGAAAAGCAGTACGGACAGGGTGCAATTATGCGTTTGGGCGAAAATTCGGCTCTTAATGTAGATGCCGTTTCAACCGGCTCGTTGACGCTAGATCTTGCGACCGGAATCGGCGGACTTCCGAGAGGCAGGATAATTGAGATTTACGGTCCCGAGTCTTCGGGTAAAACAACACTTGCCCTTCACTGCGTTGCAGAGGCACAAAAGCAAGGAGGCGAGGCTGCATTCATCGATGCAGAACACGCCCTCGACCCGACTTATGCAAAGGCTCTTGGCGTTGATGTTGATTCGCTTTTGGTTGCTCAACCGGACAACGGCGAACAGGCTCTCGAAATTACGGAACAGTTGGTCAGAAGCGGTGCTATTGATATAATTGTAGTGGACTCTGTTGCCGCTCTTGTTCCCAGAAGCGAAATTGAGGGTGATATGGGTGACTCTCATGTTGGTTTACACGCAAGACTTATGTCGCAGGCACTTCGTAAACTCACAGGTGCTATTAATAAATCAAATTGTATCATAATCTTTATTAACCAACTTCGTGAAAAGGTTGGCGTTATTTACGGCAATCCCGAGGTTACAACAGGCGGACGTGCACTTAAGTTCTATTCCTCAATGCGTATTGATGTAAGAAAGATTGAGCAGTTAAAAGCACCGGGAAATGAATTCATCGGCTCCAGAACAAGAGCAAAGATTGTAAAAAACAAAGTTGCTCCTCCGTTCAAAACTGCCGAATTTGATATTCTTTACGGAACAGGTATTGACAAAGTAGGCGAAATTGCCGATATGGCAGTAATGCTCGGAATAGTAAGTAAGAGCGGATCTTGGTTTACCTACGGCGAGGAAAGATTCCAGGGCAAGGATAAACTTAAGGATTTAATTAAGAACAATCCCGATATACAGGCAACTCTTGAAAAGCAGATTAAAGAAATGCTCGCAAATAAGAATAACGATGAGGCTGAGGAAGTTAAAGCACAACCTGCTGTTCAAAAGGCTCCCGTAACTCAAACAAGAGCAGCCGCAAGAGCAAAGCTTGACATCGCCATTGATGATGATGATTGATGAAAATTTCTCACACTAAAGGCAGAGGAAAAAAGATTCATCTTCTGATTGATGAGGAGTACCGAATCACAACGGATATAGACTTTTGGGCAGAAAATTATTTTAAGGACGGTCAGGAAATTACAGAAGAGCAGTGGCAGGAGTTGACGGATAAAATCAATTATAAGAAAGCCATTGACAAATGCTATGACCTTCTCTCACGCCGTGACCATTCCGTTAAGGAACTGAGAACAAAACTTCTTCGTACAGTGGACGAAAAAAACACCGACAGGGCAATCGAGAAAATGATTGACTACGGTTATCTTGACGATGAGAAGTACGCAAAAAATTTAGTGAAGTACCTCAGTGAAAGTCGCAAAATGTCAAAAAGTTTTATTAAGCAAGAGATGTATAAACGGGGAATTGCCCCCGACATTATCTCTGACACTTTAGAGGAAACCGAAATTGACAATACAGACACCTTGGTAGATTTGATACTTACAAAATACAGAAATAAATTAAAAGCTGAGGACGGATATAAAAAGGTCACTTCCTCATTAATGAGAAAAGGTTTTTCTTATTATGATATTAAAAGTGCTTTTAATCGAATAGAAAACGGAGAATACTAATTAATGATAAGCAGAAAGGTCGGAATGATATCGCTGGGCTGTCCGAAAAATCAGGTGGACGGCGAAGCACTCCTTGCAAAGTTAAAAAAAGCCGGATATGAAATAGTAAATAACATAGAAGATTCAGATGTTATGATTGTAAACACCTGCGGCTTTATAGAACAGGCAAAGAAAGAAGCCATTGATACTATTTTGGAGGTTGCTGAATATAAAAATGCAGGACTCATATCCGCAATTGTTGTAACCGGCTGTCTTGCCGAAAGGTATCAGGATGAGATAATTAAAGAAATGCCGGAGGTTGACGCAGTTCTCGGAATAGGCGCAAACAGCGATATAGTAAAGGCATGCGATAAGGCTCTTTGCGGAATCGTTACAACCTCGTTTCCGAATAAATGCTATCTCTCAATTAATGACGAAAGAATTATTTCTACACCGTCACACTGGGCATATCTCAAAATTGCTGAAGGATGCGACAACCGTTGTTCCTATTGTGCAATACCGGGAATACGGGGCGGCTTTCGCTCACGCACAATAGAGTCTTGTGTTGACGAAGCAATGGCTCTCGCCGAAGGCGGTGTAAAGGAACTTATACTTATCGCTCAAGATACAACAAAATACGGACAGGATTTGTACGGTAAATACAGTCTTGATATTCTGCTTAAAGAACTGGTTAAGATTGACGGAATAGAATGGATAAGACTGTTTTATTGCTATCCGCAGAGAATTACCGACAGTCTTATAAATGTAATAGCAAATGAAAAAAAGGTTTGCAGTTATATTGACATACCGCTTCAGCATTCCGATAAGACGGTTCTTAAAAATATGAACAGAGTAGGGGACGGCGATGATTATAGGGCTCTCATTTCTAAGATGAGAAAAGCAATACCCGACCTTGCACTTCGCACTACCTTTATGGTAGGTTTCCCGGGTGAGACGGATGAACAGTTTGAAAACCTTTGCAAATTTACCGAAGATGTAAAATTTGACAAAATGGGTTGTTTTACATTCTCACCCGAAGAAGACACCCCGGCTTACGATATGCAAAATCAAATTGACGATGACGTAAAAGTTCGCAGGCAGGAGGTCCTGATGAATAAACAGTATTCCATTACCGAAGAATTAAATAAACAGCGTATCGGCAGAATATATAAGGTTATAATCGATACCTTTGACGGAGAAAATTATGTAGGACGCTCATATATGGATTCTCCCGAGATTGACAGCGGTATTATATTTACCTGTGACAATAAATTAAATATCGGAGACTTTGTCAATGTTGAGATAACCGATTATAACGGATATGATTTAATTGGAGAGGCGATTTTATAATGAATTTACCTAATAAAATTACTGTATTTAGATTTTTATGCATACCCGTATTATGGCTCTTTGCTTTGTGGCATTTCAGATACCATTGGGTAGCGACTCTTTTGGTATACTTTATTGCCTGTGTAAGTGATACTGTTGACGGCAATATTGCGAGAAAAGAAAAGCTTGTTACCGATTTCGGAAAACTTATGGACCCGCTTTCGGATAAGGCACTTGTCCTTGCGGCTTTTTTAATTCAAATCAATTTAGGTATCAGAACAGACCTTGTTATTATGATAATGATGGCAAGAGAATTCCTTGTTGCCGGCATGAGAATGGCCGCTACCGTTGAAGGAGAAGTTATTGCCGCAAATGTATTTGGTAAAGCAAAAACCTTTATTCAAATGTCTACAACGGGTATGACTTTTTTAATCCTTGCAATTCTTGAAAAAGATCAAGAGATTATTGTTGCCACAAACGGCTTTAATGCGCCGCAGTGGTTGAATATTTACTGTACAATAGCATTTTGGATTGCAGCCGTTGTGACACTTTTGAGCGGTATAAAGTATGCTGTTGACGGTTGGCATTATATAAAAACAAAATAAATATACTTGCATTTTTTTCTAAAATGAATATAATGTACTTAAAGACAGTGATTGGGAGAAGTAGCAACTCGGATTTATTCAGAGAGCAAACGGTCGGTGAAAGTTTGTATAAATTGTTTTGTGAAATGCACCCATGAGTTTCACGGAGGAAACGAGTATTCCGTGACGGCTGCTCCGTTATCGGCGAGGCTATGAAGGTAGTCAAAGTATAAATCAGAGTGGAACCGCAGTTACAACTGCCTCTGTTAATCAGAGGCGGTTTATTTTTTTGAAAGGTGATTATAAATTAATGTTTAAGCAATATAAAGAGGACATTCAAAGTTTTATTGACCATGATCCGGCGGCAGGCAATCCGCTTGAAATCGTTTTACTTTACCCGGGATTTAAGGCTTTGAGGTCGCACAAGAGGGCTAATTGGTTTTTAAGACACAATATGCCTTTTATAGCAAGAGCAATAAGCCAAAGATGTGCCCATAAAACAGGAATAGAAATTCATCCGGGAGCAACTATCGGAAAGAGAGTTGTTATAGACCACGGAAACGGAATTGTAATAGGTGAGACCGCAGAAGTCGGCGATGATGTTATGATATATCAGGGCGTTACTCTCGGCGGAACAGGTAAAGATATCGGAAAAAGACATCCCACTATCGAAAGCGGCGTTATGATTGGTGCAGGTGCGAAAGTGCTCGGACCCATTACAATCGGCAAAAACGCAAAAGTAGCGGCAGGAGCCGTGGTGGTAAAGGATGTTGAACCTAACTGTACTGTTGTCGGAGTTCCGGGCGAGGTAGTAAAGATTGACGGAGTTAGAGTAGATGACCTTGACCAAATCAACATTCCCGACCCTGTAATGAACGCAATAAGAGAAAACGAATGTAAAATAGAAAAATTACAAAAAGAAATCGAGCAGCTTAAGGAGATGCAAAAATGAAGATTTTTAACACAATGACAAGAAGAAAAGAGGAGTTCGTTCCTCTTGATAAGAACGAGGTAAAAATTTACGCTTGCGGTCCTACTGTATATAACTATATTCATATAGGCAACGCAAGACCGCTTTGTGTATTTGATGTATTGAGAAGATATCTTGAATACAGAGGCTACAATGTAAGATTTGTTCAAAATTTCACAGATGTAGATGATAAGATTATCAAGAGAGCCAATGAGGAAGGTTTATCCTTTGAAGAGGTATCAAAAAAATATATCAAAGAATTTTGGACAGACGCTCACGGTCTTAATTTTAAGGACGCAACCGTTCACCCAAAGGCTACGGAAAACATTGACGAAATAATCAATATTATTAAAACGCTTGAGGAAAAGGGCTACGCTTATGCGGTTGACGGTGATGTATATTACAGAACGCTGAAATTTAAGGATTACGGCAAATTGTCTCATCAACCTATTGAAGATTTACAGTCGGGTGCAAGAATTGCAATAGGCGAGAAGAAAGAAAATCCGCTTGATTTTGCTCTTTGGAAAGCCGCAAAAGAGGGTGAGCCGTATTGGGACTCACCGTGGGGAAAGGGCAGACCTGGCTGGCATATCGAATGTTCTGCCATGAATAAGCGTTATCTCGGCGATTCTATTGACATTCACTGCGGCGGAAAGGATCTTGTATTTCCGCACCACGAAAATGAAATAGCGCAGTCCGAAGCAGCAAATGACGCACCGTTTGCAAAATATTGGATGCACAACGGCTATATTAATGTTGATAATGTAAAAATGAGCAAGTCTCTCGGCAACTTTAAGACAGTAAGAGAAATCGCAAATGTATACGGCTATGAGGTTATAAGATATTTTCTTATCTCCTCACACTATCGTTCACCCATTAATTACAGCATTGATATTATTGAACAGTGCCAATCTGCATTAGACAGGCTTTACACCTGCCGTGAAAGTCTTGACTTTGCAATTAAAAATGCAAAATCGGATATTGACGACGATGAGAAAATTCTTAAACTTATCGCATCTGCTAAAGATGAATTTATCAAGGCTATGGACGATGACCTCAACACAGCCGACGGTATCGCCGCAGTTTTTAATTTGGTAAGCACTATTAATACCGAGATTATAAACAAAGAGGTTTCTCTTAATGTTTGCAAAAAAGCCGCTGAAATGTTTGATGAACTTACCGGAGTTTTAGGTTTGCTTTATAACAGAAAATCAAATGATATAGACGACGATATAGAAAAACTTATCGAGCAGAGACAGACCGCAAGAGCAAACAAAGACTGGGCAACGGCAGATAAAATCCGTGATGAATTAAAGGCAAAAGGAATTATTCTAAAAGATACACCGCAGGGCGTAACTTGGACTAAAGAGTAATGCTATGGTAGACAGAGTTAAATTTAAGAATACGGAGGTTTCAAGGCTTGGTCTCGGCACAATGAGACTGCCTTGTAAAACTCCTCTTAAAAGGGAAGCAAATCCATTAATTGACTATACCAAAGGTCAACAACTTGTTGATATGGCTTACCGAAACGGTGTTAATTATTTTGACACTGCCTATATGTATCATCTGGGCAAGAGCGAAAAGTTTATCGGTACTGCGTTAAAAAAATACCCGAGAGACACATATTTTTTAGCAGATAAACTGCCTATTTGGTTGTGTAAATCGCCAAAGGATATGCAAAAAATATTTGACAAACAGCTTGAAAGAACAGGTATTGACTGTTTTGATTTCTATTTATTACATTCTTTGGATAAAGAGAATTTTGAAAAATGCGAGCAATACAAAGCCTATGATTTTGTAAAGGAAAAGCAGGCACAGGGTTTAGTTAAAAATATCGGATTTTCGTTTCACGGAACTGTTGACGACCTAAAGGAAATTATTGCTTCGCACGAATGGGATTTTGCCCAAATTCAAATGAACTATCTTGACTGGGAAAATCAAGACGCAAAAACTCAATATGAACTTTTAACTCAGGCAGGCATTCCCGTTATTGTAATGGAGCCTGTTCGAGGAGGAAAGCTTGCAAACGATGTTCCAAAACAAGCTGTCGAGCAAATGAAAAATTATTCTCCCCAAAGCAGTATTGCGTCATGGGCAATTAAATTCGTTGCGAGTTATAAGAATGTTATTACAATTCTAAGCGGTATGAATTCAACCGAGCAGATGCAAGACAATTTGAATACTCTTACCGATTTTCAGCCAATGAATGATGTAGAACTTCAAATCTGTAAAAACACAGCGGATTTAATTAATAAATCAGATATTATACCCTGCACCGGCTGCGATTATTGCGCCGATTGTCCCAAAGGCGTAAAAATAAGTACAATTTTTAGCGTTTATAACAGATACAAAAACGGTGAACTTTCCCTTAACGAAAGCAGGGAAGAGTATCGCAAAATTGATGTTAACGCAAATTCATGCGTTTCGTGCGGAAAATGTAAATCTCATTGCCCTCAAAGCATTGATATACCCAAAATGCTATCAAAAATTAAAGAATTATATTCTTAAAGAAAAAATCAATACAAAAAAGGCTTTGGATTTTTCCAAAGCCTTTAATAATTATATAATGTTTATTAATCAAGCAGGTCACTCATTTGGTACATTCCAACACCCTTGCCGTTCATAAATACCGCAGCATTAACTGCACCGACAGCAAAAATTTCCTTTGACCTTGCGGAATGTGAAAGAGTAATTATCTCGTCTCTGCCGGCAAACATAATCTCATGTTCGCCTACGATAGTGCCGCCTCTTACTGCGTGAATTCCGATTTCGTTCTTACTTCTTTTCTCACGCTTTGAGTGACGGTCGTACTCGTATTTCATTTTATTATCGAGTTCTTCGTTAATAGCATCCGCAAGCATAAGAGCAGTACCGGACGGAGCGTCGATTTTTTGATTATGATGTTTTTCTATAATCTCTATATCAAAATCAGAACCGAGAATATTAACAGCCTTCTTTGCAAGACTTGCAAGAAGATTTACGCCGAGGCTGTAATTATAAGTAAAGAATACAGGACACTCTTTTGATGCTTCTTCAATCTGCTTTTTTTGGCAGGAATCATATCCTGTTGTCGCAATAACAAGAGGAGTCTTTGTTTTCTTGCCGTATTCCAGCATTGAATCAAGCAACGCCGGATTTGAAAAATCAATTACTGCGTCAGCCTTTTCTTTAATATCCGATATTGAAGAATAAACAGGAAAGTCAGAGTCGCCCGTATCATGAATGTCAACACCGGCAACAATTCTGCAATCGTCTCTTGATGATACAATACTTTGGATTACATGACCCATTTTTCCGCAACATCCGTTTAATATAATATCTGTCATTTTATTATCCTCTGAAAATCACTTACTTGATAAGTCCGTACTTTTGCAAAACACTCTTAACATATTCGGTATGTTCCTCTGTCATTTCACAAAGAGGCATCTTGCAAGGACCTGCGTTCCAGCCAATCATATTACAAGCGGCCTTTACCGGGATAGGATTAACCTCAACGAACATTGCATTTGCAAGTTCAAGGTACTTTGCCATCATATCGGTGCACTTATTTGCGTCACCGTCAAGATAAGCCTGAACCATATCGTGGGTTTCCTGAGGGCAAATGTTTGAAAGAACAGAGATAACACCCTTACCGCCGCAAGCCATAACAGCAGGAATCTGGTCATCGTTACCGCTCCAAATGTTAAGTTCATCACCGCAAAGTGCTCTGATTTTCATAACCTGGCTGATATTTCCCGATGCTTCCTTTACACCGTTAATTCTGGGAAGTTTTGAAAGTTCCTTAAGAGTTTCGGGAGTAATGTTAACGCCTGTTCTTGACGGAACATTATAAAGAATAATAGGCACATTGGTTGCGTCATGGTACATTGTGTAGTGTTTAATGAGACCCTTTTGTGTGCACTTATTATAATAAGGAGTTACAAGTAAAAGTGCATCAACACCGTATTCACAAGCCTTTGTAGCAATTTCAAGTCCGCACTCTGTATTGTTTGAACCTGCGCCTGCGATAACGGGAACTCTGCCGTTTACATAATCAACGCAGAACTTAATTGCCTCAAGGTGATGAACAGTTTTAAGAGTTGAACTCTCACCTGTAGTACCGCAGATAACAATGGCGTCAGTGCCGTTATCAATCTGAAAATCTATAAACTTCTTAAATTCGTCATAGTTAATGCTGAAATCATCATTCATAGGAGTAATGATAGCAACAGCAGCTCCTGTAAAAACCGGATTCTTCATATCAAATATTCTCCTTTAATCAGTCAAGATAGCCTTCTGCCGCAAGCAGTTCTGCAAGCAATACAGCACCGCCTGCCGCACCTCTGAGGGTGTTGTGAGAAAGGCAAACAAATTTATATTGATACTGTGTATCTTCTCTGAGTCTGCCGATAGAAACAGCCATACCGTTTTCAAGCATACGCTCGGAATGAATCTGCGGTCTGTCGGGCTCTGTGAAATAGTGAAGGAACTGTTTTGGTGCAGACGGAAGATCAAGTTCCTGCGCTCTGCCCTTAAAGTTCTTCCAAACTTCAATCATTTCATCCTTTGTAGGCTTCTTCTCGAAGTTTACAAATACTGCGCCGAGGTGTCCGTTTGATACAGGAACACGAATACACTGAGCGGTAAAGTTAGGCTTATCTGCCTTAACAATTTTATCGCCCTCGATTTTGCCCCAAAGTTTAAGCGGCTCCTGTTCGCTCTTTTCTTCCTCTCCGCCGATATACGGAATAACATTATCAATCATCTCCGGCCAAGTCTCAAAAGTTTTGCCTGCGCCTGAAATTGCCTGATATGTGCAAACCAAAACATCCTTAACTCCAAATTTCTCATGAAGAGGGAAGAGAGCGGGAACATAAGACTGAAGAGAGCAGTTTGACTTAACCGCAATAAAGCCTCTCTTTGTGCCGAGACGTTTACGCTGTGCAGGGATAATGTTAATATGCTCTGCATTAAGTTCCGGTACAACCATAGGAACATCGTCTGTAAATCTGTTAGCGGAGTTATTTGAAACAACAGGGCACTCGTGTTTTGCATATGCTTCCTCAAGAGCCTTAATCTCATCTTTCTTCATATTAACCGCACAGAATACGAAGTCTACCATCGATGTGATTTTATCAATGTCTCCGGTTGCATCCATAACAACCATATTTTTATATTTATCGGCAAGAGGAGTATCCATACACCATTTATTTCCGATAATCTCGCCGTAAGGCTTACCTGCCGATCTTGACGAAGCCGCAAGAACGGTTACATTAAACCACGGATGATTTTCCAGAAGGGTCATAAATCTCTGACCGACCATGCCCGTAGCACCTACGATGCCGACATTAAACTTTTTCATAAATATTTTCTCCTTAGAACTTGTAATATTTTATGTTTTGCAATATAATATACGAAGTGTTTTGAACTTCACATAATTTAGTATATATAATATCACTAATTATATATAGTTGTCAATTAATAATTAATAATAAATCGGAGAATGTTAATGAAAACATCGGACTTTTACTATGATTTACCCGAGGAGCTCATCGCTCAAACTCCCGCCGAGCCGAGAGATTCCTCAAGACTTATGGTAATCGACAAAAACACAGGCGATACGGAGCACAGAATTTTCAGAGATTTACCCGACTATCTAAGGGCAGGGGACTGCTTAATTCTTAATGATACAAGAGTTATTCCGGCAAGAATTTACGGAGTAAAAAAAGAAACCGGCGCCGTAGTGGAATTTCTGCTGCTCAAACAAAACGAAAATAATGTATGGGAATGTCTTTGCAAGCCCGGAAAGAGAGCAAAAATAGGTACTCATTTTGAATTCGGCGAAGGACTTGTAGACTGCGAAGTTATGGACATAACCGATGACGGTAACAGAAAAATCCGTTTTAACTGCGACTCAAAGGAAATATATACTATTTTAGATAAAATAGGCAAAATGCCCCTTCCTCCTTATATTACACAGGAACTCAAAAACGGTGAAAGATACCAAACCGTTTATTCCCGTGAACTCGGTTCAGCGGCCGCTCCGACGGCAGGACTGCATTTCACCAAAGAAATGCTGAAAAAAATAGAAGAAATGGGCGTTAAAATCGGATATGTCACACTCCATGTAGGACTCGGAACATTCAGACCGGTAAAAGTTGACGATGTAACCAAACACAAAATGCACACCGAGCATTATCACATCAGTAAAGAAACAGCAGATTTGATTAATGAAACAAAGAAAAACGGCGGCAGAGTAATCAGTGTTGGTACAACAAGTACAAGAACGCTCGAATCAGTTGCAACAAAGAACGGCTGTATTTGTGAGGACGAGGACGACACATCTATCTTTATTTATCCCGGCTATGAGTTTAAGTGCATTGACGGACTCGTAACAAATTTCCATTTACCCGAGAGCACGCTCATTATGCTGATTTCGGCTTTTGCAGGATATGATAATGTTATGAATGCTTATAAAATTGCCGTAAAAGAGAAGTATAGATTTTTCTCGTTCGGCGACGCCTGCTTATTCATTGATACAAAATAGGAGAAATTATGGCATATAAACTGTTAAAAAAAGAAGGACACGCACGCAGAGGCGAATTTCAAACCGTTCACGGTACAGTACAGACACCTTGTTTTATGAATGTTGCAACCGTTGCGGCAATAAAGGGCGGCTTATCAACCGTAGACCTTAAGCAAGTCGGTGCTCAGGTAATGCTTTGCAACACCTATCACCTCCATGTAAGACCGGGCGACGATAAAGTTTTTGAACTCGGCGGACTCCACAAATTCACTAATTGGGACAGACCTATTTTGACCGACTCGGGCGGATTTCAGGTATTTTCTTTGGCGAAGTTAAACAAAATTACCGAAGAGGGAGTTACTTTTAATTCTCATGTAGACGGCAGAAAAATATTTATGGGACCCGAGGAAAGTATGCAAATCCAGTCCCACCTTGCTTCAACTATTGCAATGGCTTTTGACGAATGTGTAGAAAATCCCGCTAAATATCAATATGCAAAAGATTCCTGCGCAAGAACTCTAAGATGGCTTGAACGCTCAAAAAAAGAGATGGAAAGACTTAATTCTTTACCTGAAACCATAAACAAACATCAAATGCTTTTCGGCATCAATCAGGGCTGCACCTTTGACGATTTAAGAATCGAGCATATGAAAGAAATCGCAAAACTTGATTTAGACGGATATGCAATCGGCGGACTTGCAGTCGGCGAACCTAAAGAGGATATGTATAGAATTATATCGGCAGTTGAACCATATGCTCCGGAAAACAAACCGAGATACCTGATGGGCGTCGGCACTCCGGGAAACATTATTGAGGGGGTTAGCAGAGGAGTCGATCTTTTTGACTGTGTAATGCCTGCAAGAAACGCAAGACACGGACAATTATTTACAAAAAAGGGTATAATTAATATCAACAACGCAAAGTATACGCTTGATGAACACCCTATTGATGACGAATGCAATTGTCCTACTTGTAAAAATTTCTCAAGAGCATATGTAAGGCATCTGCTCAAAGCAGGGGAAATGCTCGGAATGAGACTTGCTGTTATGCATAATTTATACTTCTATAATAATCTTATGACCGAGATCAGAAGCAACATAGAAAATAACAGTTTTGAAGACTATAAAAATGAATATTGTGTAAAACTTGACACAAGAATATAAATTTAACTTGCATTTCACTAAAGTGTATTATATAATTAGATGAATAAATCATAAGGAGAAAAATTATGGATTTTATATTACTTTCAAATTCTGCCGCTGCCGCAGCTGGCGGAAAAAACGGTACAACATCTTACATCATACTTATGGTGCTCTTGGTTGCCACAATGTATTTTATGATGATAAGACCCCAAAAAAAACGCCAAAAGGAAGAGCAGGAAATGCGTTCTTCGCTTGAAATCGGTGACGAAATCGTTACAATCGGCGGCATTGTAGGCAAAGTTGTTACAATTCGTGAGGAAGACCTCATTATCGAGACCGGCGCCGACAGAAATAAAATGAAGATACAGCGCTGGGCAATTAACACAAATATCACCAAAACAGAGCAGCACAAAAAAGAGGTTGAAAAAGCCAGAGAGGCTGCCGCTCAAAAGAAAAACGAGAAAAAGAAAAAAGATAAAAAAGACTGATTTATCTGTAATAAAAAATCAATCCTCCGAATATCCTTTAATGGATAGAATCGGAGGATTTTTTTATGAGCAAAAAAATAATTAAAAGCAACAATCTGTTGACAGCTTACATAGTAAAATCAGTAATATCTTCTATTGCTGTCTCGGCTTTATTTCTGTTGATATTTTCTGAAATAATTATAAAACTCGATTTGGGAGATACATACTATAATATATTTTCTGTTGCTGTTTTAGTTGTTTCTTCATTGCTTACACCGTTAATATCGACAGGAAAAATAAAGAATAATATACTGATTATGTCTTTAATATCAAATTCATTGTTGATTATCGTCACGCTTATAAATGCTTTTACAATAAAAAATATTATACTGACAGTATCGGAATTTGCAGCAATTCTTCTGTCATCATTCATTGCCTCACTTATTATATCAAAAAGAAAAGCTAAATTTAAGGTGTAATATCAAATGGATAATATTAAAATTAAAAAGCATACGGATTATTCAAAACTGATTGAAGAAAATAAGCACTATATACTCATTACTGCAATATATATTTTAGGTTTAATTGCAGGTACCTTGATTTATAAAAACCTTGATACAGACGCTTTGAACAAAACTCTTGAAAAGATACTTATATCAAATGATAATACTTTTTTATCAATTTTTATTCAAAAAATCATTACATATTTGTGTGTATATATTTTAGCCGTTGTGTTTGCTTTGAGCGTCATAGGCTATCCTGCCGTTAATATAATTCCGTTTCTTTGCGGATTTGAAATTGCTGTAAAACTGTCATATTATTACACATTGTATAATGTTAAAGGCTTAGGATATTCGCTTTTACTTAATGCACCCGAAATTTCTGCCTTTATGCTGATTATGATTTTTACGGTAAATCAGGCAGGGGAGTTGAGTAAAAAAATATTCCGCTCAACATTTATGAAAGAGTCGAGTGAAATTAACAACGCCTCATATTATTTGAAAAAATTTTGTGTCTATGTATTGGGAATCATATGCATTGCGACTGTAAACAGTTTGATTGAATTTCTGCTGAGTTCAATCATCACTCTTTGAAATCCGATTTACTGCTTGCAAGCGGATTTGAATCAATGGCTTGTTTGGCTGCATCATTTTGAATGTGAGTGTAAATTTCGGTTGTGCCCAAATTTTCGTGACCCAAAATTTCTTTAAGTACAAGGACATCTACATTTCCGTACTGATACATTAAAGTAGCCGCTGTATGTCTTAACTTATGCACGGACAAGCCACGATCTCCAAGACCGGCTTCTTTAAGATATTTTTCAACCATATCCTGTACTGTTCTTTTATTAATTCGCTTGTATCTGCCACTCAAAAACAAGGCTCTGTCTTTAACTTTGTCATTAGGACGTACCTTCATATAATCAGTGATAGCATCAATGCACGCCTGATTAAGATAGACGGTTCTTTCTTTATTTCCTTTACCGGTTATAACGAGAGTACCGTCTGATTTTATATCAGTATAATCAATGGAAACAAGTTCCGCAAGCCTCATACCGCAATTCAAAAACAGAGTAATTATAGCATAGTCCCGTTCTTTATTCTTACCGTGAATAACCGAAAGCAACTTTTGAGATTCATCAAGTGTTAAATATTTCGGCAAAGACTTTTTTATTTTAGGCGCATCAAGGTTTTTCATAGGATTTACGCTGAGCAGTCCCAAATTATCAGTTAAGTACGCAAAAAATCTTCGTATGGAAATGACACGTCTTGCTCTGGTAGCCTCGTTATTTTGTCTTATATTCTTGCAATAAATAAGAAATGTATATGCATCATTAAGAGTGATTGATTTAATAACATCGATATCTATAAGGGAAAGGTCAATATCTTCGTCATCGATATCGTTGCTTGATAGTTTTTTTTCTTTTGCTATATATCTGAAAAAGGTTCTCAAATCTCCGGCATATTCCAGTACAGATTGCGAGCTGTGACCTTTTATTGCCTCAATATATATAAGATAATCCTGTACCAGCTTCGGAAGCTTATTTATGTCTTCACGTTTTATAATAATCACCTCATTTTGATTGCACAAAACTTTTTAGCTACTTTATAATAATATCAAAGGGAATAAAAATAATCAATAGGAATTAGAAAATAATTTTATAACACATCTATTTGATATGTAGGTTTTAAGGAATAATCATTACTGAGAAAGAGTTAAATTTTACTGTATCTATGATATGTTCATATAATTAGTTTTGTAAATCAAGTCCTAAGATATCTTAAGAAGAGGTTTTATTACTTAGCTGCCGTTATCTGTGAATACATTAACTTTTCAAATTGCAATTACCAAAGGCTTTTAATTATTCTGCGTTAAGTGCTGCAAACAAAAAGTAATATAAATATATGTAAACGTATTAAGCAAATGAACTAAATTCATTTGTATATGATAATTTTAATATTAATTAAATAAACGAAAAAATTATGATGCAATTAAAAACGAGGATACAAAAACAGACTTTGCACCGTAAATACGGCATTTTCCACATTTATGACTTCCCCATATTGCACAAAATATTAAGTTAATAGAGGCTAGAAAAAGGCTAGGGAAGTCCCTAGCCTTTAATAATATATTAAAATTGTCCTAGCCGGCAAAATCGGAGATTTTAGGGGGCGGTGCTTCGTAAGAAGCAAGGGAGCAAGGTTTATCCTTGCGGAGGGTGTGGGGAAACCTCATTCTTATTCATTTTCTCGTTGTCTTTTCTTAGTTCTTCATTAATTAAATGACTTATTAGTTCTCCTTCGTTTCGATACCCTTTAATCAAAGCATAAGCTTTAAGCTGTTGGCGTGATCCTTTTGGCACAATAACTTGTATTAGTTCATGAAACTTTGGATTAAAGTTTTCAATGCCTTGCTTTTTTCTCGATCGTTTCACTATAAAATAAATATTCAGAAAATATAAAATTAGTATTAGTGAATAAAATAACACTTTCATTAAATTTGAATTCATTGTTTTCTCCTTTGGCTGTTTATTTTTCTCTTATGCCTAATATGTAATCTGAAGATACATTATAGTAAAGTGCTAATGTTTTAAGATGTCTTATTGGGAGTTCTCTTTTTCCATTTTCATATTGACTGTAATATTGTTGTGATATTTGCAATATGTTTGCAACATCTTTTTGAAGTAAATCATTGTCTACTCTTAAATCGTAAAGTCTTTTAGATACTATATTCATAATTCACACCCCAAACAGAATATAACATACATACAAAATTATGTATTGACAAACATAAGATTTTATGTATAATAATGAATAGGTACATAATATTTTATGTGTCAACAAACAAAGTCGTAGCTTCGAATAGGCAAAAATTTAGGGGTGTCGCCCCGAAGCACGCTTCCTCGGTTCTACACTCAATGAAGTGCAAAGGGGAAAGTAAACCGTAAGGCTTGCACGGTAGTGCTGATTAGCACAAGCTGGCGAAAGTAAAGCCGGCAGACAGTCAGCTGACGAGTTAGGCTGTCTGCAAACAAAAGAAAGAGGTGATATAAAATACAAGTCATAATGACAATTTACTTGTTTTACTGTCTTATCTGTTCTTTTATACCGCCTATATACGCTACAAGAAAAATCAGACGAAACAAAAGAATGAAGAAAGGAAGTATTACAAACTATGAAAGTGATGATTACTGGTCAATTTCTTGAAAACGGTAGCTACCATTCACAAAAGACTAACACAGATGTTGTTTATACGACCTTACTTGTCGATGCAACAGCTCTGCAGGTTACCGGAATTCAGCAACCGCCTACAGTACAACGCTTAGATGAAGTAACAATGACAGTCGATATCAGAGCATACGGTAATCAGCTGTCAGCCTCATATGTGCCCGTATGACGCAGGAAGAGTTAGTAATGTCAGCTAAGTTCATAGGAGTATCGCTAATGACTATAATTATTTTGTTGGGATTTATAGCCGGCTCTCTCCTGGAAAATAGATTTGACTTCTGGAAGTGGTGATATATGGCTGAAATAATTAAGGAATTGGCTAATAGCGGAATCAACCCTACAATTTACGGTGTTGCCGGAATAATTGCAGGATTCGGCTTTAGTATGATGTTGTCGTTTCTCGGCAAATCAATATACACAATTTTTAATTCTATAGAAAGGAGTTCCTACTAATGAAGCTTGTTGATAAGTGCAAAAGTGGCTTTTCAAAGCTCGGCGCAGCTGTAGCCGGTTTGGCTGTAACCGTCGGCTCTTCTATCTCAGCTTTAGCTGCAGATGCCGATAGTTCTCTTACAAATGATGTAATGGGTTCGGTTCAGGACGGTATGAGCCAGGCAACCGGTGGTGTAGGTAGTGTCCTCAAGGTTGCTATCCCGGTTATTATCGGCATTGTAGTTGCTGTTATAATTGCTAAAGCCGGCATTTCTTGGCTTAAGAGTATCGGCTCAAAAGCAAAATAAGTCACTCAATGTGCAAAGCCTGATGTAGCGTTTTTAGCTACATTAGGCTTTTTCATTTAGTAGGTATGTGCTTTTATGTACGAAACTTTAGTTAAAGGCGTTGCCGGTGTTGGCAGCGTTAAATGCAAAATAATAGTATTTACTGTAATAGCCGTTTGTGTGGCTATGTGCGCATTTTTAATGCCTGTGCAGGTATATGCAATGGGTAACTTAATGGCTGAGTTGGTTGGTGCTCTGGCAGGATTAATTGCTTCTTATGCTGCAGGACCCATGGCTTCAGCTGCAGTTGTTGCTATGGGTATTACTGCGCCCGAGCTAGCGGCATTTTTATTATGCTGCTTCGTTGCTGTTGGAGTAAGTATTACTGTAACAATGGCTTGTAATGCATTTATGAATTGGTGGGAGAATGGCGGCAATGCCGATACTTTAATCGCTATGCATGAGTGTTGGGATAATGTTACAAATTCGATTAAAGCTACACCGGCAAAGTTCGCATTGCTTACATATTGGATAAAATACGATTTGCTTAAGCTGCCGTTACCTGATTCATCAGGCGGCACGGTTGAAGAATGGCAAGAACTTACAACTGGAACAGTTCTAAGTAACGCTACTCAATCTTTTAATGAATATCCCGAAAATTTAGTTCCGTCTTTCAATGTAGGTTATCGACGCAGCATATTTTACGGTCAAAAACTTTTTGATAATTCTAATCACGATAACAGTAATTCATTTACTTTTTATTTTCCGCTTGATGGTAGTAAACTATCTTGGCATATTAGCGATTATTATTTACGAAGTGAACTTAATTTTTCTATGTATACTTTTCAATTTATTTTGAATGATGAGGGAGTTTGCACCGGCGTTAAATCACTTTTTAAGGGCACTCAAGGAAGTAATAGTATTAATTCTGAAATTGAATGTAATAATATTAATTTTTATCCCGGAACTAAAGGTTGGACTAATGGTAACTTGAAACTTTTATCTGATGGGGCGATTTGCTCCGGTGATTCAAGTCATTTATTACAACTGATAGATAATCAAGGTAATGTAATTAATAAATTTAATTCTATTTATGATTTTACATATAAAGCTTTTTTTGAATCAAGTAAAATAATGGGATATTATGCAGGTGAAACAAGAATTGATACTGTTCCTAATTTTTCCGAATCATATAAAAATTTAGACAAGTCATCGCAGAGCTATGAAGAATATTACAGCGAGTCTCGAGATGTAATAAGTGCTACAGCTTCGGTTATTAATAAAAAGCTCGATAGCGGCGATATAACGGACGAAACGGAGGGTGTAATCTCTGTAGGTATGGTTGGGAATGCTGTTAAGGATATTGCAGGTGTTGCAGACGGAGCTTTAGCTGATACGGTAATAACGGATGTAGCTCTTCCTACACAAGTTACTGCAGATAAAACTGCGACCGATGCAGGTGTTAAAACACCGGGGAATATCTCAGCTGCGTTCTCTCAAGCCGGTAATGCAATTATGCAAGGTGGAGCGACATTGGGTGATAAATTCCCGTTTGACGCTATAAAAGCTGCTACAAAGTGGCTTCAGACCCTTGTTCAACCCGGTAAACCGCTTGTAATCGATTTTCAATATGATATTCCTATTGTTGGCACGGTAGATGTTCATTTAGACTATTCAGACAAGCAGAAGGAAGTTGATATTATTAATTGGCTTGTAATAGTAATGGTTTGCTTGGGTTGTTATGCGGTTACTAGAGACCGTCTTAAAACAATTTAGGGGGGAAGTTATGTTTATACAAGCAACTATTTCGCAAGATGTTTGCGACGCTATAATCGAGGTAGGGGAGGCAATAGGCAGATTTCTTGCTTGGATACTTAGTTTCCTTCCGGATGACCCTATTAATCTTACAGAGCTTCTTAAGGTGCCTGAAAGTGTCGACAATGCTTTAGCTTATGTAAATTGGTTTGTACCTATCGGTACTTGCTGCTCAATTATTCTAACTTGGTTTGCGGCGCTGATTATTTACCAAATCATCCGGTTTGGCTTAAACGCTGCGCAGTTGATGTAAAAAGGCAACGCCTTTAATTGCAAATGAGCCCCTTATGGAAGGGGCGGCGACTGTGCCTGTTTGAGGCGAGACCTCGCCGAGTTTCTCTTTAGAGACGGAGCAGGGTTGGCGCCTGATTAATTAGGAGGTTTTTTATATGTACGAACACATTGATTTTACAAAATCGATTTGTAACAGTTGCTGTGCTGCAGCTGATGTTTGTCCGATAGAAAAGTTAGTGGCTACTGTTTTATCGGATAAAAATTTCACTGATGAAAATTATCACTGCTCATTAGATTATCTAAATGAACATACAACCGTAAGCAGCGATAAAATCGTAGCTTGTGATTTTTATGAAATGAGGTGAGCTGCGTTGTTGGAAACTTATTCAGGAACACCCGGTTCGGGTAAATCTTATCATATTGTTAAAGAAATGATTTGGCATCTGAAGAGGGGCGGTGTTGTTGTAACTAATCTTGAGCTTGATATTAAAGCTATCTTGAAATATCACAACAGTTTAACTAAAAAGGATTTGGATGAGCGGCTTATTATTCTTCCAAATTCCTCTATAACGCCGCAGCTGCTTTTTAACATAACATTTCAGCATAAGAACAATGAGTTTGCACGGTTGTTAGTTATAGACGAAGCAGGAGACTTATTTAACACCAGAGAATGGAATAATGCAAATCGTCCTGCGTGGCTTAAATTTTTCAGAATGCACCGCCATTTGCGTTATAACTGCATTCTTGTGAGTCAGCATAGAAAGATGTTGGATAAACAAATTCAGTGGCTTTTTGATACCGATGTACAACATCGTAACATCAGAGAGTATGGTTTTTTGGGTTGGTTTCTGAATTTGATTTTCCCGAGGCTTTTTGTAGCTGTATCTGTCTATGTCCCTCTAAATGCAAAGAGCGGAAGCAATTTTGTATGGCTTAAGGACAAGTATGCTAATTGCTATGATACATACACCTTAGACAACATAAAAGAGGGCGATTTTAATTAAATAAACCTGCAGGCGGCACGGTGAGTTGAACAGCGTTAAGGGTGCCCGTGCCGGCTGCGGAACGCCTTTATATTAGTAAGTTATATATTATTTATACTTGACTATACATCAAATAAGAACCACTGAGGTTGATTAAGATGTACAAAACAGAACCAAAAAAACGAATAGAAAAAATAGTAATTTCAGGTAATGTAGTTGAATACATAAAGTATGTTAAGCCTATTACGGTTGAGCATATCGGACGAGATACAAGCCGTACCGGTGAAAATGAAACTAAATTGGATTTTAATCTAGTCAGAGCTCGTCAAGAAATACGGCGCATAGTTTGGTGCAATGAAACAAAATACAGCAAATTTGTTACATTGACATATAAAGAAACTTGTTTGAATTATGACCTAATGTTATACGATTTCAAGCAATTTATAAAGAAACTACGCCGCAGAGGTTATAACTTGCCTTATGTATGGATTACCGAACATCAGAAAGAAAGGGGAATAAAAGAAGGAAATGAAGGCAGTTTACATATACATGTTGTATTATTTACAGATGATTTTATATCGAATAGCATTATTGCTGAATGTTGGGGTCTCGGTTTTACAAAAATTAATGCTATCGAACATGTAAACAATTTAGCTGCATATGTCTGTAAATACCTCACAAAGGAAGAATTTGATTTATATGGTAAACATAGTTACCATGTAAGCAGAGGCTTAAAAAGACCTGTAATTTACGGCAATGATGGATATATCGGAGATTGGTTGCAGTATACAAATCCTGAAGTATTCAAAAATGTAAATTTCAATTTTGCAAAAACGACAGAATTTGCATACTATGCTGCAGACGGTAGCTTAATTAAAAATTCAATTATTTATAGGCAAGGTGTTTGGAATCGTGAAAAAGAATGAAATAAACATAAAGGATATAAGGAAGCTTATTAATTCGTTGTCTGATGAGAATGTAGATATAACATCTATAGAATTTACCGGTAACAATTCAATCAGATTGCATATGTCTAAGACAATTTCTACAATACATACCATAGATAAAAAAGCCTCTTTGAATGAGTTAATGAGCTTAATTGAACAAATGAAAAATTATGACGCAATTAAAAACGAGGATACAAAAACAGACTTTACACCGTAAATACGGCATTTTCCACATTTATGACTTCCCCATATTGCACAAAATAT
>ERZ773115.73-NODE-73-length-116076-cov-99.899492_pt1 | contig 116076 bp, 110 predicted proteins | sample MGYA00511116_ERZ773115 | MGnify/ENA primary metagenome ERZ773115 (study PRJEB29015, sample SAMEA2737869) | human gut metagenome | biome: human gut; feature: human-associated habitat; material: faeces | place: China | collected 2012 ... | reverse complement strand
GCGGCAGGCGGGTATAAGATAAACAATGAGAAGGTATATTCAGAATGGAAGAAGGAACATGCAGAGCAGATGATTAATAATTAGGCAGACAGCTCAGTATACAGGGGGAAAGATATGAGATGGTATAACAAACTAAGGCTGGTTTTCAGGATATATTCAAGAAGGATGTTTGTGACCCTGCTTTTATTTGGCATGTGTTTTGTATCATTTTTTATGATAGACAGGGTGTTTACCGGATATATTGGAAGCAGATATGCGATAAGGCAGACAGAGAAAGAATTCGGTGTTAATACGGCTGATGCGGGATATGTTCATTTTGTAACCAGGGATATTAAACAGGACATATCAGATAAGGTGCATGAATATATGAGTACACTGCCGGAAGTAGTACGGAGCGGATATATTCTTAGTGAAACTCTCTTTGAAGAGGAAGATGAACCTATACAGGTAAATATAATAGATAAGGATATAGCTGCAATAGGAAATCTTATGCTCAGTGAAGAGGATAAGAAGATATTAGAGAACCTTGGAGAAGATGAGCGGATTGTATTTGCAGGATATAATTACAGAAAGCAGTATCATGCCGGTGATATGATTAACTGTTATGTAGATGATGATATTGGGCAGATTAAGATAGGCGGTATCCTTAAAAAGGGTGCAGGCTGGATACACGAAGACAGACTGTTTAAAGGTTCATATGGTAAATGGGATAATTACACGCTTGATGATTCCATGATTGTGATAGCGGGAAGTCTGAGAAAAGAATTAGAAGGTGTCAGCAGCGGGTATGCACACTCTATTTATTTTCAGTGTGAGTCCGGCACATTTGATGAAGTGACAGATAAGATTAAGAAGTTCTGTTATGACGAGGGTATAACTGTCAATATAAGTAACTATAAGGATGAGATTGATAAAGAAAAAGAAGATTCCAGCATTGTGGACGATACTGTTTTCATAGCAGCAATTATGATAACGGTTCTTGCAGCAGTATCAATTGTAGCGTCTAACATTGTGTATTGTCTTATGAGAAGAAAACATTATGGAATTATGCTTGCAAATGGTATGTGCAAGGCGGATATTATATGGCTTATAGCCATGCAGAATGCAATTGTCATGGTTCTTGCGGCTGTGGCGGCATGGATTGTACGGCTTAGGGCTGAATTTGAGACACTGTTTCCGAAAAAGGTATTAGAGGAAACAGGAAGACTGTATGAGGGGGCATATGTGGCACATATGCATTATATGCCGGTAATTCTGATAATATCAGTAATGATACTTCTTGTGATATCATGTGTGATACCTGCGGTAATGATTGGCAGGACTTCACTGGCGGATATGGTTTCGGGAAGGAGTGAAGGCTGATGGGAAAGATAAAAGCATTATTACGGAGTGTATTCAGGTACAGGCTGATATCAGCATTTTTTATAATAAGCCAGCTCGTTATGTTCTATGCCGTGTTCGGTGTGCTTTCAATATATAATAAGGCATATGCAAAGGAAACGGACAGGCTGCAGTCCATGTATAAGAACAGAATACAGTTAGATGTTACTGTCGGAAACAGTCAGGATATGTTTAATTATATAAGCAATGGAGTGGAAGACGGCAATATGATACTTGGCGGAAAGCTGTCACTTTCATATGCACAGATAAGTGCTAATACGAAATGCGAGGTTATTCTTAAGAGTAATGAGGAACTTCCATATAAGATGGTAAGCGGACGGCTCCCGGGAAGCGAGCCGGGTGACAGCGGCAAAAGGCTTATTGCCGTTGGAAGATATAAGTATAAAGACGCATACGAAATGGACGGAAAGAAGTATGTGACTTTAGAGAATGAAGAATATGAGATATGCGGTGTTATAGGAAGCAGTACATCAGATTATTATGATTACAAGATGGTTCTTAATATAGATTGTCTCGGAACTAATGTAATGAATGAAATATGCAGAAAGGACAGCTATACGATTGAATTGTCAAGCAACATAACAAGTCTTGATAATTCTTATTCTGCGGTATTCGGTAATATAAGGAGTGTGGACGCGAAATCACAGATAAATGCCAAGAAGCTTAACTCAAAGGGTGAGTCAGATGTGGTTAAGGCACTTCAGGGCGAGAATATGAAGATAAATGTGATGGTATATGTATTCTGTATATTCAACTGTCTGCTGATGTCGCAGTTCTGGCTGATTCAGAGAAGCAGGGAGATTGCTGTAAAGAAGATATACGGAATGAGTGATTCAAGAATAATCGGTGCAATGGCATGTAATATTCTTGCGTTAAGCGTAACGGCTCTTATTATATTTGCAGTAAGTGCAGTTATTATAAATGTGGTGACTGCCGGGGCTGGTATAATAACCGTTAATCTTACGACATTGTTAACGACAATAGCAGCTATTGCGGTAACGATTATTCTTTCGATGGCATATCCGGTTATAAAGATACTGCATTATGATTCTGTAGAGGTTCTTGGAAGTGATGATTAATGGGAGATTATTAAATGATAAGATTAGAGAATATTACAAAGATATACAATGAAAAGATTGATGATACGAAGGCGCTTGATGATGTAAGCCTTAAGATAGAGGACGGCGAATTCGTAGCAGTCATGGGAGCGTCAGGAAGCGGAAAGAGTACGCTTCTTAAGATTATAGGCTGCATGGATACACCTACAGCAGGAAAGTATTTTCTTGATGATACTGAGGTTACAGCAGCAAGCCGTTCACAGGTTCATAAGCTGCGTAAGGAAAAGATTGGGTATGTGTTTCAGCATTTTGCACTGATGGATTACTATACTGCATATGAGAATATAGAGCTTCCGCTTCTTGCAGCCAATGTTAAACGTAAGGAAAGAAAGCGAATTATATTAAAACAGATGGAACATCTTGGAATACTGTCGGAAAGAAATAAGCTGCCGGGAAAGATGTCAGGCGGACAGCAGCAGAGAGTTGCGATAGCAAGGGCTTTGGTTACTAATGCAGATATCATACTTGCCGATGAACCGACAGGAGCGCTTGACCAGAAGACAGGACATGAAGTGTTAGAGCTTCTTAAGGAGATTAACAAGTCTGGAAAGACTGTTATCATAGTAACCCATGATGAGGGTATTGCTAAGATGACGGATAGGATTATTACTATCAGTGATGGTCGGATTGTTGGGGATAGTAAAGAAAAATAATGCATTTCATGCCGTTTTTTCGTCATTTCGTGACATATAACTAGGATAAAATATAAAAAACTATAATTAATGTAATATAGATTGTGAAAAACAGGTTGCATTGGTTATAGCTTTTTATTATGGAGGGGACTTATGAAATAAGTAGAAAATTTTCTCGACTTTTTTCAAACGGAATTCGTATATATGTATATCAGGGAAATAAATGAGTTCACGATTATATGGGGGAAATTGAATATGAAAAGAAAAATAGCATGTGTATTATTAGGAGCTGTGTCGCTTCAGTTGTTGTCTTGCGGACAACACGAAAGTAACGAGACATTGACTGAGCCAAACTATGTGCTTCAGGAATATGAAACAACAAAGAGTGAGAATGGATATTCAATAGTTAATGATTTTATGGTCTATGATGAACCGAGTCCTTCTGGATTGTATGTATATTATCCATATGTTGAAGAGAAGAAAAAAGGTGTGAACTATCTTGATGATATGTATATAAGAGGAAATTCTGCTAGAGATGAGGAATTACAAGGGGAGGCAAGACCAGATGGTACATCAAGCAAAATTGGAAATTCGGCGTGTGACAGTATGATAGTTAATGCATGGTCTACGCCGGATTTTGCATTGAAATACAACTCTGATTCATCGAAAGGAGTAGGTGATGAACGTGTTGGTTTTGCATTTTCATATCTTATTAATGATGGAGATAAAGAATATAAATCAGGTGATGATGCAATGGCTGATGTTGATGTTGCAGCATATTCTTTTGCACTGTATGAGGATTTTAAAGATTATGGCGGTCCGGTATGTACAGTAGAAGTATATGGAGTACCGCAGGCTTTATTTAAAGAGAAATTTGGCAAGAAATTTAATAGCGACAAATTGTATGATTTTTTGGATAAACTAAAAAAAGATAACTATAAGTCATGTGAGCTTCTTGCAACTAAAAGGATTACTGAAACTGATGTATATTATATAGATTATTCTGAGTTTAGTAAAAAGGGGCAGTATGGAAATTATGTTATAAAGTATACTTTTAGTGAAAAACCACGTTATAACTGGGTTAATACTGTAAATGTGGGTCGTTACAATATTAATGATGAAGCAAAGTATACAAGCTGGAAAAAGGAACATGCGGAGAAGTTTATTAATAACTAACAGGAGATTATCAATGATGACATGCATTTCATGCCGCATTTAAGTCATTTCGTACCATATATCTTTTAATACATAATTGAAAGTACTATGATAATAATCATCATTGCAGTTTACGACAAATTGGTGTCGTTCACGACATTTTTGTTGAAGTGGAAAGGGTTGTAAAATATTATATAATCAGAACAAAGGAGATGCATCATATGAAGGGTAAGCAAAAGGTTATTATAGGAATTATTGCAGCAGTTGCAGTTGTCGGAATCGTGGCGGCAGTAGTTCTGGGGATGAGTAGAGGAAAATCAGACAAAACAATTAATGTCGGCAATGCGACAGAGTCAGACGAGATGAGCAGCTGGAGAACTGACGGACATCGTGTGGCGAAAGCGGAGTCAGGTTATTATTATCTGGAATGGAGTGATACTGATTCGACTACAATGCTTATGTATCTCGATGACAGTACACATAAGACTATTCCAGTGTGTGCCAAAGCTGAATGTAAGCATAATTCATCAGATTGTAATGCAGTATTAGACAGCAGCTATAACAATTCACCGCTTCATTACTATAAGGGAAGCCTGTACACTGTGAAAGTTGAAAATGGAATGGCTAAGTTAGAGAGAATTGCTAAAGATGGAAACAGCAGAGAAAATGTTGCAGATTTGTTTGCAAGTGATAACGGAACTGTATCTTTAGTATTTCATGACGACTGTGTGTATGCATATGACAGGATTGGGCATACAGGTGCAGTTGAGAGTAAAGATACTGATAAAGTAGTGATTGTAAAGGCAGAACTTGCAAATGGAAAGACAACTGAAGTGTTCTCATATGAGGGAGCGAACAACGCTATTAATGAGGCGAGAAGCTTTGGTGACAAACTGTTTTTCTTGATTAATCATAACTCAATTAATAAAGAGACATTAACAGCAGATGTTAATTACAAGCTTTATTGTTATGATTATGCCACAGGCAGCGCAGAGCAGGTATCTGACAAGAATATATCTGATTATTATGTTGATACAGACAATGGAATTCTGTACTATTTCGTGATAGATAAGGGACTTTATTCAAGAAAGCTTAATGAAAATGATGGCAAACTGTTGTATAAGGCGGATGATTCAATAGTAATGGCAGCCCTGTCTTATGATGGAAAGTACATATATATGTGTAACGGTGGAGCAGGAAGTGCAACTCAGATTACTAATTTTATTGATGAGAAAATATTTGTACTTAATCCGGACGGAACCCTTGTCAATACTATAGAACTCGACAGAAGAAAAATGAGTAATCTGTACTACGGCGACGACAAGTACCTGTTCATAGGCTACTCTAATAAGCTGTCGTATATTAATAAGAGCAATATTAGCAGCAGTGTGGAGATAGTTCCTGTTAAGTGATTTTGGAGCGGGCTTACACAGTGAGGGGCGGAATATGAACGAGTTTAGGAGACTGATTAACAGGAAAGTTGTCATTGGTTTTATCGCATTGCTTATTATTAATGTATCGTTGTATGTCTATCAGCAGACGAAGGGCGCAGGGCTTAAGGAATTAAGGTTTGAAACCGCGCAGCGGCAGTGGTGTGTTGATTACTATGGCAATTATGATATTGAGGCTGCGATAAATGCGGTGGATTCGGATATAGAGAGGATATTAAGTTACAGGAAGGCTGATAAGCAGGGTGTGGAGTCTGAGGCAGCAGTTGAGAATTATACATCTGTGGTTTTTGAAAAATATAAGCCGCTGTCTGATAGCGAACAGCTTCTGTTTCTGACCGTATTAAGGGACGTAGAAAGCCAGCTTGAATATATCAGTAAGTATCCTGAGGACATCAGGCAGATTCAGACTAATGCACAGCAGCTTATGACTTTCTCTATATTTTCTGATAAGAATAGTTTTACATATAACAATATTGTAAAGACGGGCAAGGATTTTGAAAAGGTAGCTGATGTATCGCTTTATCTTGTTAATAATAAGGCGGCAGGCAGTTTTGTAGATTACTATTACACATTTTATTTCGCGCTGATTATGATGGTTTTCATAATATATGGGCTGTCGGGCGAGCGTGATAATGGAATGTGGGGGATTGTACATTCGGCAGGAAGCGGAAGGCTTCGGCTTGCGTTGCACAGACTGTTTATTATCGCAGGCTCTGGCGTGGTTATAACAGCGGGGCTGTATTTTACAACATTTGCAGCAGCGCTGCTGTTATACGGCGGAGCAGGTGCGCTCAATGCGTCGGTTCAGTCCATACAGGCATTTGAAAGATTTGCTATGCCGATGAGCCAGATTGGGTTCGTGCTATACAATTATGTATACAGTGCGCTGGCGGTAGTGGTTCTTAGCGTGGCATTATGGGCTGTATTCGTTGTAAACAGGAAGCGGAATCATGCGCTTATTCTGACCGGAGTAGTTGTGGGGCTGGAAGTGCTTATGTATTACAGGATAGGGCTTCACAGCATCTACAGTGCATTTAAACAGATTAATATTGTGCGTCTTATGAAGGTCAACGAGATCATCAGCACATATGCGAACCGCGGAAGGGGAAGCTTTGTCATATCTGAGTCGGCTATTATGTTCTGGGCGCTTATGATGATTCTTGTTGTGTCCGTGGCTGTTGCGGTAATGGGAACTGTGCTTATGCGTCCGAGTCAGGGTAAAAATGTGCTGACACGGCTTACTGATAAGCTGTATGCCGGATATCAGCATCTTTTTGCAAATGTGCCGGTTGTTCTCAAGGAGATTCACAAGCTGATTGTGACAAGCAGGGGATTTACGGTTATTGTGGTGCTTCTACTGGTTGTTATGTATTTTATCAGTTATGGAAAGATGGCTTTCTCGGACAACTCCAGAGAGCGTGACAGGATATATCTTGAGAAGGGCGGTGCTGATTATTCGCAGATATCTGCCCTGATTGATGAGCGCAGAGCTGATTATATGCAGGCTGTCCAGAAAAGTATGGAAGCTTCTGAACAGTATGAGAATGGTGAGATTGGAATTGATGAGTTATCGCAGATTAATTCGACTGTGTCTATATATGCGTCGCGCTATGCTTCGGTGAGGGAATTTGAGCAGAAGCGGGAATATCTTGAGAATCTTAAGGAAGAGACTGGAATTGACGGATATATGATGTCGGACAGAGGATACGAGGAAATATTCGGCAAGTATGGAAAGGCAAGGGAGATTGTGCTTCTTATGGCTCTGCTTGCGTCTGTTGTGCTTATTGTATCAGAGAATATCGGAATTGAGACAAGCACAGGAACTAAATATATTGTCAATGCTGCGAGCGGAAAGAATACGGTTAAGATTAAGAGAATTGCCGCTTCTCTGGCACTCTGTATAGTTTTGTATTTTATTGTGTATGGAATTGATATGATATATTTGCAGAATTATTATGGCATGCCATATACAGAAGCACCGCTTATGAGTCTTACATTTATGAGGGACTGCGGACTAAATATTTCTATTGGAACATTTATTGTAATACGATTGATTGTAAGGCTGGTTATGATGTTTGCTGTATTTGCAGTCACATATGTGTTTAGCAGCCGTTTTTCTGAAGTGCGTGGAAGGGCTGTCAGTGTACTGATCATAGTAGCGGTGATTGTGCTTGTGGTTGTAACGGGAAATGTCAGCATATGGTGAAGGAGGCTGATATGGCTGAGTTAAAATATAATGATGAGAATTTTGATGATGACTTTGACGATTTCGATGATTATGATGACAGATTTCATCAACAAATGAAGTTGACTATGGTACTTCTTCCATATATACACAGAAAGATATGGAAGATGCTGTTAAAGTTATAAAAAGAAAGTTTAAGCATATGAAGGGATTTGAACTTCATAAAGTCTATTTTGTAGATGACGAATTCTCCGAAAGTACTTTGCAGGCAGTAAATGCAAAAGGTAAGAAACAGGGATGGACAGAAAAATTTACGCAGGTTGTTTATTTTCAGACAGATTTTCAGACACCGATAAAAGAGTCAGATATTAACAATCCTGAATGGGAAGCGAATACAGAGTACATACATTATGGATGGACTCTTGCACGGAGCGATGGCGGCAAGTGGCGGATAATATCTGAAGGATATTAAAAAAAGGCAGAAGATTTACCCGAATTATCCTAGGTAGTTCTTCTGCCTTTGACTGTATAAAGTTCTATATATTGTTGTGTGAATTATTCCGCATCACCGAATATTACATGTCTTACTGGTGTAAGTGCATATAATAGTATCATTCCGATGATTCCGCATACGATTATCTCGCCAGCGCCAACTGTAACGAAGAACATTGCAAACATGCCCTCTGAGCCGTAAGCAAACTTAAGTACGAATGGTACAATGATTGTGTTAGCAACAATTGGTGGAACTGGTGCAAGCCACTTATGCTTTCTTAACAGGTATGTTCCGATTGCACCGATAAGTGTTGCAATGCTTCCAAATACTACATCCCATACAATTGCGCCACCAAGGATGTTAGCAATTATACAGCCAACAAATAATCCAGGGATTGCTGCAGGTGTAAAGTAAGGCAGTATTGTGAGTGCCTCCGCAATTCTGAACTGCACTGGTCCGAAACTGATGTAGTTAAAGATTACTACAAGTACGACATAGATTGCTGCAATTACAGCGGCCTGTGTGATGAATTTCACACTCATTCCTTTTTTCTTCATATTCAATTATCTCCTTTAGTTTTGTTTTGCGTGTGGAAGGTCTCGAACACACGATTTGTTACTGTATCATAACACAGCCTGTGTAGTTTAGTAGATTATCATGAGATTGGCAAGTACAAATGTATATTATATGTGAATGTAAGCTGGATGTAAGTTTCGTGTTATATAATTGTGGTAAATAAAGAAGCACATTTTTAATAAGAGACATTGAAAAAGGAGGGCGAGATTTATGGATGATAAAAATGTTGTTAAGAAAAGGGTGACTCTTGCTATTGCATTTGCAGTATTCATTGTTGTGGTAATTGCAGTAATACTGCTTATCAAGCCAGTAATGTCTAAGGTTCAGGAGAATCGCACAGCAAAGGTGTCGCAGGAAACGGCACAGGAAGCGGAAGAATTTCTTAAGACTAAGTATCCGGAAGTTGTGATTGAGAAGCGCGAAATGTATGTTAAAGAGCATAAGCCGCAGGAGAATACGCAGTATATTAGCAGCAAGAGCATTGATACGGAATATTCGTATGCATCTTACGTATTCTATGGTACAATGGATACACCAGATGCGAAAGGAGACAGCGTCATAATCTATATGTCGGATAGCGGAAAGTCGCCATATTATACTGTTAAGGACAGCACGGATAAAGATAATGCAAAGTGGCAGATGACGATTGTGCAGAATAAGTCAGGCAACGCTAAGACTTGGGATTATGCATTTAAAGAAAAGTAATGCTTAAGATTATAGGAATATATTTATTGATTATTAATGTAGTAACATTTGCTTTGTATGGAATTGATAAGTGGAAAGCGATACACAACAGATGGCGAATAAGGGAGGCGACTCTTCTTATTACAGCGCTAATCGGCGGTTCGCTTGGAGCTTTTATTGCAATGCAGATGTTCAGACATAAGACAAAAAAGTGGTATTTTAAGTATACGGTTCCTGCTATGCTTGTTGTGCATGTGGTGGGGATGATTTTATTGGTGGTTAAATTGTAAGCAGGCTGTTATGTGGGACAGCCTGCTTGATTTATGTTTGGTGAATATGTGCGTTGTCGAAAAAATAAACTGTAAAAAATTTTTAGGTTATAACCGCAAAACTTTCTGATTGAATTATAGATTAAGGAGTGTAACCGCATTTTTACCGAGTATTGCATCGGTATCTTTTTCTGAAAATCCACACTCTTTTATTAAATCTACTGCGTCTTTCTGGTCGTCCCACGGGCTGTCAGAGCCGAATAATATGTGGTCTGCACCGTGAATGTTGACCATTTTCTTGAATTTTTCTATTGTAAGGCTTGCGTTGTGATTGAGCTTCTTGATGCATGATGAGGTATCAAGATATACATTTTTCATGTAATCGTCTTCTAATATGCAGGCGACTTCGTTCCATTGTCCCCAGCCACCCATATGTGCAAGGACGAGTTTTTCAGGCTTTACTTCCTGAATCATTGTGGTAAGTCTGTCGACGCTTGACTCGTCGCAGCTCGGAAAGCTTACATCGAAGCCTGCATGTATAAGTATTATAAGCCCGAGTGCTGATGCATATTCGATAAGCCTTAATGACTGCATATCATCTATATTGGTTTTCTGGAAAACCGGGTGAAGCTTGATGCCTTTGAAACCATTGTTGGAAAGCCAGTTCAATATTTCTCTGAAATTCTCACAAGCCGGATGTATTGCCCCAAATGAAATTAATCCGGTTGTCTCACTTGTTTCATTAGTCTTTAAAGCAAGTGTATTGATTGTGTCGCACTGATTAGGCTTGGTTGCCACGGGAAGCAGTACGGAGTAATCAATGCCAGCTTTTTTCATTGAATCTGTAAGAGAATGTACTCTGCCATCAAGATAATTGTGTATTCCTCCGCTGTGGGCTAATGTGCCAACTGCTCTGTCAGCAAGTTCATCTGGAAATGTATGTGTATGGAAATCTATTATCATAAAGCCTCCTTGAGATTAGGTATATACGGCTGTCATCTGCTGTTGTGTAGGTGACAGCCGTATATTAGTCATTACATATATAATAACCATTTTGACATGGTGTATACAATTGTTTAAGTGTTATATTTGCTCTGCTTTATTATGTATATATTTTTCGTATAAAATCAAGTTCTTTTTTGGGGGATGACCTACTAAAGCTAAGGGAAGTGGAAGATTAGTAGGTGAAATCAAGCAATATAAAGAGCAGTAGGGAGGATAACAGCCGGGAAAGACCTACTAAAAAGAGCGTAAGCAGCAGATTAGTAGGTGAAATCAAGCAAGATAAAGAACAGGAGAGAGGATAACAGCTGGGAAAGACCTACTAAAGAGAGCGTAAGTGGAAGATTAGTAGGCGAAATCAAGCAAGAAGATGAGCGGATGGGAAGAAAATAGTTGTGAAAGACCTACTAAAGTTGAGGAAAATGGAAGATTAGTAGGCAAAATTAAGCAAGATAAAGAGCAGGAGAGAGGATAACATCCGTGAAAGACCTACTAAAGTTGAAGCAAGTGGCGGATTAGTAGGCACACAGCCAACACCCATCTAATACCATGACGAATAACCAGCACATACCACCAAATACTCAGCTAATACCGAGCCATTACCCAGCTTCCCCACAATTCAAATAACAAGATAACAAGAATACAAGAATCTGCAAAAACCCTATTGACAAATAGGAAATTGAGAATATAATGATTTACATACCAAGATACTATGTTTATATGGAATTAGATTTTGCAAGGAGGTACATGGAGGTTGAAGAATAGGATTATTGACACAGATGTACTTATTATAGGTGGTGGAACGGCGGGATGTTTTGCCGGTATTACACTTGGAGGGAAGAAAGACCTTGATGTACTGATTGTTGAGAAAGCTAACATTGTACGAAGCGGCTGCCTTGCTGCAGGTGTTAATGCAATTAATGCCTACATCACTAAGGGCAGAGTTCCACAGGACTATGTTGATTATTGTAAGAAAGATGCAGATGGAATTGTAAGAGAGGATTTGCTTCTTTCAATGTCTGAGAGGCTTAATCATGTCACTAAGATAATGGAGGACTTAGGACTTGTAATCCTTAAAAATGAGAATGGAGATTATGTTGCGAGAGGAAACCGCAATATTAAGATAAATGGTGAGAATATCAAGCCGATACTGGCAGATGCAGTTAAGAAGCAGGACAATGTAACGGTAATCAATCACCTGAATATAACAGATTTCATAGTAGAGAATAACGAGATTAAAGGAGCATACGGATTTGATGTCAACAATGCAGAGTTCTATGAGATAAATGCGAAGGCAGTTCTTGTGGCAACTGGTGGTGCGGCAGGTCTTTACAGACCTAACAATCCGGGATTTTCAAGGCATAAAATGTGGTATCCACCATTTAATACAGGAGCCGGATATGCAATGGGAATCAATGCAGGTGCGGAGATGACCACATTTGAGATGAGATTCATTGCTTTAAGATGTAAAGATACGATTGCTCCGACAGGAACGATTGCACAGGGTGTTCCGGCAAAGCAGCTTAATTCTAACGGTGAAGTGTACGAGAACAAGTATGGGCTTACAACTTCACAGAGACTTTATGGAACAGTTACGGAAAACCGTGAGGGCAGAGGTCCTTGTTATCTTGGAACTAAGGGAATAAGCAAGGAGCAGGAAGAAGACCTTTATAAAGCGTATCTTAACATGGCACCGAGCCAGACACTTAAGTGGCTTGAGGCGGCGGGCGGTCCTTCTGAAGAAAATGTTGAGATAGAAGGAACTGAGCCATACATAGTCGGAGGCCATACAGCGAGTGGTTACTGGGTTGATAATAACCGAGAGACTACAATTCACGGGCTTTTTGCAGCGGGTGATGTTGCAGGCGGATGTCCTCAGAAATATGTGACAGGCGCACTTGCCGAGGGCGAGATTGCAGCACAGGCGATAGCGGAGAGGCTTACAGGTTCTGGAAAAGGATTTGTTGTAAGGGAAGCTTCGGATGAGGAGCTGTCACAGGAAGCACTGGAAAAGAAGCATGAATATGAGAGCTTCCTTAATAATAAGCAGGAGCTGGTCGATATCGAGCAGACTGAGGAAGCGATGCAGAAGATTATGGACCAGTACGCAGGTGGCATAAGCACTGATTACCAGTACAATGAAGCAAGACTTGAGCTTGCGGATGAGAAGATAAAGTTCTTAGAGAAGAGCATTGATAATCTTGCGGCACAGGATGCGGACGATTTGCTTAGAATCTATGAGATAAGAGAGAGACTTACGGTGTGCAGAAGTGTTATAGCACATTTGAAGGCAAGAAAAGAAACACGCTGGCACAGCTTTGCGGAGAACATGGATTATCCGGCTAAGAGTGATGACTGGTTAAAATATGTCAACTCACGCAAGGAGAATGGCGAGATTAAGATAATTATAAGAGACCTGGTGAGGGGAGGCGACAGCTATGAGCATTCAGATAAATAAGTTAAAATGCGTTGGCTGTGGGCAGTGTATTGAAGCCTGTCCTGGCAACCTTATCAAGAAAGATACAGATGGAAAAGCATTTATAAAGCATGTCAAGGACTGCTGGGGCTGTACGTCTTGTCTTAAGGAATGTCGTTTTGAGGCGATTAACTTCTTCCTTGGTGCCGATGTAGGCGGCAAAGGAAGCACACTTTCATTCAGACAGAAGGGAAGTATCAATACATGGACGGTGACGGCACCGGACGGAACGGTTAAGACACTTGAGGTCAACAGACAGGAATCTAACAAGTATTAGGGAGGAATATCATGGGTAATTTATCACATTTGGACGCACTCGAAGCAGAGGCGATATACATTATAAGGGAAGTTGCAGCAGAATGCGAAAAGCCGGTAATGCTGTATTCTATAGGAAAGGACAGCTCAGTTATGCTTCATCTTGCAATGAAAGCATTCTATCCTGAGAAACCGCCATTTCCATTTCTTCACATTGACACAACATGGAAGTTCAAGGAAATGATTAAGTTCAGGGATGAGACCGCGAAAAAGCTTGGAATCGAGATGCTTACTTACACTAACGAAGAGGGTGTAAAGCAGGGAATCAACCCATTTGACCACGGTTCAGCTTACACTGATATCATGAAGACTCAGGCTCTTAAACAGGCACTTAACAAATATGGCTTTACAGCAGCATTTGGCGGTGGACGAAGAGACGAGGAGAAATCAAGAGCTAAGGAGAGAATTTTCTCTTTCAGAAATACAGCACAGGCATGGGATCCTAAGAACCAGCGTCCGGAAATGTGGAAGCTTTACAACACTAAGATTCACAAGGGCGAGAGTATGAGAGTTTTCCCTATCTCTAACTGGACTGAGAAGGATATCTGGCAGTACATCCAGAGAGAAAAGATTGATATTGTACCTCTTTATTTTGCAGCAGAAAGACCTGTTGTATACCGTGACGGCAATATTATCATGGTTGATGATGACAGAATGAGACTTCTTCCGGGCGAAAAGCCACAGATGAAGAAGGTAAGATTCAGAACTCTTGGCTGTTATCCACTTACAGGCGGTGTTGAGTCAGACGCAGAAACTCTTGACGAGATTATCGAAGAGACTTTAAGTGCGGTTGAATCAGAGAGAACAAGCCGTGTTATCGACCATGAGGAAGCAGGAAGCATGGAAAGAAGAAAGAAAGAGGGGTACTTCTAGAATGAAAAGTTTACTTAAATTTATTACATGCGGTAGTGTTGATGATGGAAAATCTACACTTATCGGACACATTTTATATGATTCAAAGTTATTGTATGCTGACCAGGAGAAGGCGTTAGAGCTTGATTCCAAGGTCGGAAGCCGTGAAGGTAAGATTGATTATTCACTTCTTCTTGATGGTCTTATGGCTGAGAGAGAGCAGGGAATTACTATTGATGTTGCTTACAGATATTTTACAACTGACAACAGAAGCTTTATCGTTGCTGATACTCCGGGACATGAGGAGTACACAAGAAACATGGCGGTTGGTGCTTCATTTGCAGACCTTGCAGTAATTCTTGTTGATGCAAAGCAGGGTGTGCTTATCCAGACTAAGAGACACGCAAGAATCTGCGCACTCATGGGAATTAAGCATTTTGTATTTGCAGTTAATAAGATGGACCTTGTTGGTTACAGTGAGGAGCGTTTCAACGAGATTAATGCACAGATAGCAGAGCTTACTAAGGAACTTTCACTTGCAGATGTAGTTGTTATCCCTGTTTCGGCAACAGAGGGCGATAATGTTACAACTAAGTCTGCTAATATCCCATGGTATAAGGGCGAGGCACTTCTTCCATACCTTGAGCAGATTGATGTTGATGATACTGAGGAAGAAAAAGGCTTCTACATGCCTGTTCAGAGAGTATGCCGTCCAAATCATGAATTCCGTGGTTTCCAGGGCCAGATTGAGGCAGGAAGCGTATCTGTTGGTGACGAGATTATCACTCTTCCAACTAAGGAGCATGTTCATGTAAAGAGTATCCATGTCGGTGACAAGGAAGCCCAGACTGCTTCTATCGGACAGCCGGTTACTATCCAGTTAGACCGTGAGGTTGATGTTTCAAGAGGTTCTGTTCTTGCAGCAGGCGCTGACTTAAAGCTTGCAACTGAGATTACAGCTACAATCCTCTGGATGGACGATGATGTTCTTACTAATAACAAGAACTTCTTTGTAAAGCTTGGAACAAGACTTATTCCGGGGGTTGTTACTGAGATTGTTAATACAATTGATGTCAATACAGGCGAGGAGAAGCCAGCAACTCTTCTTAAGAAAAATGAAATTGCTGTATGCAAGATTTCTCTTGCTGATGTAATTGTTGTTGATGAATTCAACCTTCACAAGACTATGGGAGAGCTTATTCTCATAGACCGTGTTACTAATATGACTAGTGCCTGCGGTGTTGTCCGTGAAGTTAATGAGACAGCAAGCGATGTTAAGGAAGTTGACGCAGCTTTCAGAGCGGAGCTTAACAACCAGAAGCCTGTTGTTGTTGAGGCTGTTCTTTCAGACAAGATTAATGTTGATTTCTTAAAGAAGGTTGAGAAGGAGCTTCTTCTTGAAAGCAAGCACGTATATCTGTATGCTCCGGCAAAGGGCGAGAATTATACAAATGTTGTTACTCACCTTGTAAATGCAGGTATTGTTGTTATTCTTGCACTTAAAGAGAAAGCAGATATTAAGATTGATGGTGCAGAAGTTCTGACAGGCTGGGAGTCTGAGGTTGACTCAACTACTGCAGATGTGGCTGCATACATTAAGAAGAATGCGTAGGCTGGGGGAAGAACGGACGCTGCACTAGAACTTATAAAGCAACGCAGGCACGCTTTCGCTGCTTGTCGCTCGCAGCGGTACTAAGCTTGTCAGGATTTGCCTCACTTTGTGAGGCTGTCCTGACGAGCTAAGTGCCGGCGGCTCCAAAGCACCTGCGTTGCTTTATAAGTTTAGTGCTGCTGGGGTTCTTTCCCGCTGCGTGGGGTTACTTCAGGGGTGGAAGTGTTGGCAGATGTGCGGTAAAGGGCGCTTCGCTGCTTTGCCTGGTTTTGGAATATATTTTGTAGGAGTTAGGTTATAATTATGAATACACATTTTTTTAAAAAGTTAATATCTTTGGGTATGATTTTTTGCCTGACTTTTATTGGACTTTCTGGCTGTGGGCAGAAGAAGACGGAACTTGTTAATGTTTCTTATGATGCTACCAGAGAGTTTTATAAGGAGTATAACAGGCTTTTTGAGGATTACTGGTATGGCAGGACTGGGGAGAAGGTTGAGGTTATCCAGTCTCATGGAGGTTCTGGAAAGCAGGCACTTGAGGTTGCTAATGGTCTTGGGGCTGATGTTGTCACGCTTGCTCTTGAGGGCGATGTTAATGTTATAAGGGACGAAGGGCTGATTGATGACGGATATATCAATGATTATTCTGATGACAGCTCGCCTTACACTTCTACGATTGTCTTTCTTGTAAGAAAGGGCAATCCTAAGAATATTAAGGACTGGGATGATCTTCTTAATGACGGGGTTAAGGTTATCACTCCTAATCCTAAGACTTCTGGTGGTGCCAGATGGAATTTCCTTGCAGCATGGTATTATTTTAAGAAGCAGGGACAGACTGAGGAACAGGTTCAGGCAAGTGTTACCAAGCTTTACAAGAATGTGGCAGTGCTTGATTCAGGTGCAAGAGGTTCTTCTACAACATTTGCAGAGAACGGACAGGGGGATGTTCTGATTGCATGGGAAAATGAAGCATTTTTCGCATTACAGGAATATCCGGGCGAGTATGAGATTGTCGTTCCGTCCGCATCTGTATTGTGCCAGCCAACGGTTGCGAAGGTTGACGAGGTCACACAGATGAATGGAACAGAAGGGTTGGCAGACGCCTATCTTTCTTTCCTGTACACCGATGACGCACAGAGGCTTGAGGCACAGAATTTCTACCGACCTGTAAACAAAGACATCCAGAATGAATACGAGTCTTCCAGCGATTCAAGGAATATTAAGGAAATACCTTCCGATGGTAAATGGATTGTCAAAGACATTGACATGGCGGATATCGGGTATTTTGGCGGCTGGGAAGCGGCTACACAGAAGTTTTTCTCTGATGGTGGAATATTTGATAAGATATATGATTAATTAAAATGTTTTGTTGAATATGCTGCGCGAATCTGACTATGCACAGGTACACGAAGCCTACTAATATAGAGCAAGTTGTTGGTTTAGTAGGTTTCTGCGGAGAATATTATAAGTTGTTTAAGTGATAAGACCTACTAATCAATCAAGGAAGATATGTTTAGTAGGTCTTTCGCTCGCAAATTGCTTACAGTTGTTAGTGAAATGTGGGAAAAAGACCTACGAAAATATGCTAATTTAACAATATAGTAGGTTATGAGCCAGAAAGTATATGCATAAACTATGGAAATGACCTACTATATTGAGTGTATAATGGCTTTTAGTGGGTTTTGTCCTCCGTCAACAGCAACTTATAAGTACAGTCGATGCCAAGTGCGCCAAGCGGAGCAGTAACTATGATTGCAAGTACAGCTACGGAAAGCACTATCTGTCCGCAGGCAAGTCCGGCGGCGAGAGGAACAGAGCCGATGGCTGCCTGGACGGTTGCTTTAGGAAGATAGGCAATTATGCAGAAAAGCCGTTCCTTCCCTGTAAGGTTTGTTTTTATGGTGCAGAAAAGAACTCCGGCTGCCCTGAAAACAAGAGCAGCAAGAATCATGAGTAAGGCTGGAAGTCCGGCTTTCAGTGTGTAGCGGATATCGACAGCCGCGCCGACAAGCACGAACAATATTACTTCAGCAGCGAGCCACAGCTTGCCGAATTTCTCGGATAGACGGGCTGATACGGCGGGGACACATTTAAACTTAAGTGTACATGCCATTGCGACAACAGCAACAAGTCCTGAAACAGACACTTTTCCTTCGAGCCAGCCCTCAATTGCAATAAGAAGGAAAGAGAAGCCAAGCACGATGATAACCTTCATGCTGTTTCTTACGGTATGCTTGCGGGCGTATGATGTTTCAAAGAACAGATACAGTCCCAATCCGGTTACTATGCCAAGAGTTATGCCGAGTATAATAGACACAGGAATATTTACGAAATCCATAACATTTGCCTTGCCACCCTGTGCCACATTTAAAAATGTTGTGAATAACACTATTACAAATATGTCATCGCAGGAAGCGCCAGACAGTATCATCTGGGGGATTGCCTTGTCTGTTCCGTAGCGTTTCTCAATGAGCATTACCATCCGGGGAACGACAACCGCAGGAGAAACGGCGGCGAGAACTGCACCCATTACTGCAGCTTCGGCGTGGTTAATTCCAAGAATTACAGGGGCAAGCAGAATATAACTGATGATTTCGCAGGAAGCCGGAATGAAGGACATGAGAATTGCACTTCGTCCGGCTTTTTTCAGGTCTTTTAAGTCAAGCGACAGACCGGCTTTGATAAGAATAATGATAAGAGCCATTTTTCGCAGGTCAGCCGATATTGAAAGGATTGACGGGTCAAGGAAATCAAGGACATATGGTCCAAGAACAATACCGGTAACAAGCATTCCTATGATTCTCGGCAGTTTCAGCTTCTGGCAGATTGCGCCCATGACGAGCCCAACCAGAAAGATAAGTGATAAAGATGTCAGCATAATAAGCCTCCTTAAAAATATAGTAAATGCATTTATGAACGCAAAAAAAGCTGATGCTTCCTGCGACATAAAATCGTAGAAGTCATCAGCTTGAATAAGCAGTTTAGGTTTCCCAAGGGAGTACTTCATTCCCTTTGATATTTATAATACTTTGGGGCAGGATTGTCAAATGTAAGAAGAATAGTATGTTAGATTATTCATTTTTAATTGCATTATACAGATTAACAATCTCGCCATCTTTCTTGGAATTCAAGAACACAGTCTGGTCAGCAGTTTTTATCATAAGTACAGGAGACACATCTTTAAAAATGTAGAGACTGCATTTTCCATAAGTATTGCCCTTGAATCTTCCGACAAGATAACTTTCTGTGGCACCGCCATTGGACTTGAAAAAATGGTCGTCTGGAAGCTTATCCATAAGCTTAAGTTCTATGATGTCGTCAATGTTAATACTGCTTGTGTAACCGCATGAAGACACATTTACAGTGCTTTCAGTAGTCTTAATATCAATAGTGACATGCAGGAACGGCGCAAGTACAACAATTGTCCATATTAAGGTTCCTAGCAGAATTGCTGTGATTGTACCAGTGAACACCTTTGCACCGGTTCTGGCGTAGTTAAGCGAGTAGTTGGTCGAACACAGCCTGTCGGGTACGAAAAGGTGCGGGTCATTAGGATTGTAGTAAAATCCAGTCTTCCAGTAGTCATCATCATCAACAAATACCGGCTGTGTGTCAGCTTTAAGCATTTCGTTCTTTCTGTTGCGTGCAAGAATAAGAATAACAGTGAGCGTGCAGCCGCTTAACAATTGCAGAATAATGTACATCCAGAAACTTAAGTTTCCAACAGTGTCCTGAATAATACACATTAATACAAATGTTATCCATGCCACGAAGTTAAGAAGTGACATTATAAGCATTGCTGAAGCAATGTATTTTTTCATAGTCAGATTAACAATGTTGTTAATGTCCGAATTAAGGCTGTATGCCTGATTCTGTCGTCTGTTCATATAAATATGGAACACAAACCCGAATACTGAAACTATGACAGTACATATTGCAAATACAATAATCATAGAAAAATACGCTCTGTCTTTCCATGAATAGAATGGAATCAGTGCCAGTAGTTCTGCGGCAATTATGATGATGTGGTATCTGAAGCTGATGGGGGTTGTGTCAGCATTTGCACAGGCACGCGTATCAATAAAGACCTTCTGTTTCTGGGATTCAACAAACCAGCCATTCTGTTTCTTTAACAGATACATTTTCCGATGCGCTGAAAGCTGGATATACATAATTCCCAAAATGAACACGAAAATCCAGATTGTATACATAATAACGAAAATGATTATGTTCACAAAATTAAGAAAGCATATGGCTATTGAGAGTACTGCATTGATATTCTGAAAATATTTCATGCTTTTCTTAAAGCGTGTCATAAGTCGGGTGACATCGTCATCGTTAACATGGTCGCCTGGAATGTGGACTCCGATAAGCATTCCATTGTTGTATCGGTAGTTGGATTCATATGCAAATCTCATGATCAGGATTGTGAACATGTTGCATACGAAGAATAGCATAAACATTGCAATTTTCATAAGGAAACCTCCTTGTATAGTTGGTCTGTGTGTGTTAATGCATGTGTGAATACAGGCGTGTTACATTGTGCAGGGATTCATCTTGGAATAAATGTTTTCGCACATTTTTAAGAATTCTTCCTTGTCCATTCCGGTAATGCTTGCTTCTGCTGACAGCAGCTCCAGCTCCGATTCAAGCTTTTCCCTGAATTCAATATCCATATTAATATTCTCAGCGACAAATGCACCAAGCCTTCTATCAGTTTTAATAAAGCCTTCAGCTTTAAGAATCTGGTAAGTTTTATTGACGGTCATTGTATTAACGCCTGCGTCAGAAGCAAGCTGTCTGACAGTCGGTAGTTTCTCGCCAGCCTTAAGTTCTCCCTTGCCGATTCCTTTAACAATCTGATTCCTTAACTGCACATATATGGGTGTGTCGCTCGCAAAATCAAGTTCTATAACCATGTGAAGCTCCTTTCTGTAAAGAGAGGTGATTTATGTCTTATTTGTATTATATATAGTAATACAGATAAAACAAGAAGTCAAGAGGGCAGGGTGAGGATAATCATAGGCATGAGATAATATTTGGGAAATGCATACACAATTATGGTAATTATGTAGATTAGTAGGTCTGTTGAGGAGAATGCGAAGTGGTAAAAGAGAATATTGACAGAGAAAAACCTACGCAAGGAGGGGAAATTGGCAATATAGTAGGTCTTTCGAGAGGGATGAGAGGGAATAAAAGAGGATATTGGCAGAGAAAGACCTACGCAAGGAGGGGAAATTGGCAGTATAGTAGGTCTTTTGAGAGGGATGAGAGGGAATAAAAGAGAAACTAGAAGGAGAAAAACCTACGCAAGGAGGGGAAATTGGCAATATAGTAGGTCTTTCGAGAGGGATGAGAGGGAATAAAAGAGGATATTGGCAGAGAAAGACCTACGCAAGCTAAGAAAACAAGATGTTTAGTAGGTTTACGGAGAAAAAAGCGTTCCGAAGGAAACAGGCATCAGGAAACAACTAGAAATTCTAAAACACTATTGACATATAAACATAGTAGGTATATAATCTGCAACATAGTAACATATAAAATTAGTAGGAATTAAAAAACAACAAGCACTTCAAGGATGGCGGAGTGTTCGACAAGATATATGAGAAGAAGTAATTAAGGGAAGGGGAAACGACAGAATGAAAGAGAAGAAAAGAAAGAAAAAAAGAGTAATACCGGGCTTTGGTCTTTCATTTGGAATAACAATTGCAATGTTAGGATTCATTGTTGTTATCCCTTTATGTACCCTTGTGATATTCTCGGCAAAGCTGTCGTTTACGGAATTTATAACGACAGTCACAAGACCGAGAGTGTTATCAAGCTACAGAGTAAGTCTTGAGACAGCGTTAATTGCGGCACTTATAGATGCTGTGATGGGAACAATACTTGCGTGGGTTCTTGTAAGATACAACTTTCCAGGCAAGCAGATTATGAATGGAATAATTGAACTTCCCTTTGCACTGCCGACAGCCGTTGCGGGTATAGCACTCACACATCTGACAACAACCAACGGCTGGCTTGGTGCATTCTTTGCAAAATTCGGAATAAAGATTGCATACACAAGGCTGGGAATTATATTTGCACTCATATTCGTTGGAATACCATTCGTAGTGAGGGCTGTCCAGCCGGTGCTGGAAAAGGTGGATATCCAGTATGAGGAGGCAGCTAACATGCTTGGCGCAACCAACAGGCAGACAGTATTCAGGGTAATACTTCCAGAGATACTTCCAGCACTTATTGGCGGATTCACAATGTCATTCGCAAGAGGACTTGGCGAATACGGCAGTGTCGTATTCATAGCAGGAAATACACCATATGAGACAGAGATAGCACCACTTATGATTATGTCAAAATTACAGGAATATGACTATGCAAGTGCAACATCGATAGCACTTGTGATGTTATTCATCGCATTTGTAATCCTCTTTATAAATGCTGTGTTACAGAGCAGGACATCTAAGATTGTAAGTGGAATTTCATAGAAAGGGGTTAGCGTATGAACATCAGAAAAGATTCAGGTCCGTTAAAATGGACTCTAATAGGTATAAGTGTGTTGTTTTTATTTGTGATGCTTATTCTGCCCCTCAGTTATGTAATGTGCACAGCATTTTCTAAGGGCATAAAGGTGTTTCTGGCAGCAGTTACCGACAAATACGCGCTTCATTCAATTAAGCTGACAATAGAGGTTTCGCTTATTGCGGTTGTGTGCAACACATTTTTCGGAATATTTGCTTCATGGCTTATTACGAAATTCCAGTTTAAGGGAAAGAAAATTATATCTACTTTAATAGATTTACCACTCACTGTTTCGCCGATTATAGCGGGTCTTATATATGTGCTTACATTCGGCAGACAGAGTTTTATATATCCATATCTTAAGGCTATGGGAATAAGAATTATATTTGCAGTTCCGGGAATCGTGCTTGCGACTATATTTGTGACATTTCCATTCATATCAAGGGAGCTGATACCGGTTCTTACCTCGCAGGGAACGGACGAGGAAGAAGCTGCAGCACTTATGGGTGCAAATGGCTGGACTATATTCTGGAAGGTTACATTCCCGCATATCAAATGGCCGCTTCTCTACGGTATTGTACTGTGTACAGCGAGAGCTATGGGGGAGTTTGGCGCGGTATCCGTTCTTTCAGGACATTTGCGCGGAAGAACTAACACGATGCCGCTGTATATTGAGCTTCTGTATCAGGGATATGATTTTACGGGAGCATTTGCAGTGTCAGCGATTCTGGTGCTGATGGCGGTTATTATACTGGTGCTTCGGAGTGTGCTTGAATACAAGGGGCAGCAGGCAGCTAAGGCAGAGAAAGGGCAGCAGGAAGGATAGAAACGCACTACAACAGAAAGGCGGAACAGATTATGGCAGAATTACAGCAGGATACAGAAAAATATGTAGAGCTTCGTAATATCAATAAGACATATGGCACATTTAAAGCCTCGAATAATATTAATCTCGGAATTGGGAAGGGTAAGCTTATTGCACTGCTTGGACCTAGCGGAAGCGGCAAAACTACCATCTTAAGAATGATAGCAGGCCTTGAGACTGCGGATTCAGGTGATATTATTATTGATGGTAAGGTTGTTAATGATGTGCCGGCAAGTAAGCGTGGAATAGGTTTTGTTTTCCAGAACTACGCACTTTTCAGATACATGACAGTGTATGATAACATTGCATTTGGATTAAAGGTCAATAAATGGAAAAAATCGGACATTAAGAAACGTGTTGATGAGCTTATTGAGCTTGTCGGACTTTCAGGCATGGCGAAAAGATACCCTAGCCAGTTATCAGGCGGACAGAGGCAGAGAGTAGCATTTGCAAGGGCATTAGCACCTAATCCTGAGCTTCTGCTCCTTGATGAACCATTTGCAGCGATTGATGCGAAAGTAAGACAGGAATTAAGAAGCTGGCTTCGTGACATGATTACAAAGGTTGGAATCACAAGTATATTCGTTACTCATGACCAGGATGAGGCAATTGAGGTTGCTGATGAAATTATTGTCACAAACAAGGGACATATAGAGCAGATTGGAACGCCAAGACAGATATACAGAGAGCCTGAGACAGCATTTATGGCGGAATTCATGGGACATCCGGTACATGTTGACCGGATTAATAAGATTAAAGGTTTTAACCAGCTTGACGATTCTGTCAAGGCGGTATTAAGACCTGAGAATGTCAACATCACAAGGCTTGATGAGAAAGTTGATTCAGCCGCTTCTGTTGAGAAGGGCGTGGTTGTAGACAAGCTTTTCATGGGCAAGGAAGTCGAGATAACTGTCAATGTCAACGGTATAGAGGTTGTCGGAACAAGAAACGTTGAGGAAGCTCCGATAAAGAAGGGCGAGGAAGTAAATGTATTTATTCACAGGGCATTTACTTACGGCGCAGATGGAATTGTCAACATTGTTGAAAATGCAAATAAGTTTGAAGACTGGATGGTTATCTAGTATATACAAAATGGAGAAAAGCTGATTAATATGCTTTTCTCCATTTTATGATTTTAGTTATTATTTTTTTGAGTCCGTATCATTTGCTCTACATATTCCATAATGTAGTAGTTATCCTCTGGCATCTGGCAGCCTACTATGTAGACGCCGTCATTATCAGAGCATCTTATAATCTGACCCTCTAATACAGAATGTGCAGGCAAATCAAAATTATCAATTGAAACAGTAACGATTTTGCCTTTGTTATTTGAGAAAAATCTGTCTTTCGAGAGGAATGCAAAACCATTGGCACTCAGATTATCAAGTTTTCCTTCAAATGTTTCATCTGTACCCTTTACTGTAATTGTACAGTGATTGTTCATATCAATTCTAGGATATTTGCGGCGGTTAAGAATCTGAGGTCTTGTCATGATTGTAACAACACCTGTTGTTGCAGAGCCTTTTTTGTCAGCTGCAATCTTAGCGTTTTCCCAACGGTATATTACATTGCCAACTGTTACTAACATGTCACATTCAATTGCTGAATTAACTGCAGGCAGTGCCTTCTCAAGTTCAAGAGTTATACTGTTGTCATTATGTGTCTTAATGGTTCCGTGATATTCAACATTTTCACCATGAGTACCTTTAAGGATTGCGGATGCCTTCATGCCTGTCTTAATATCTTCAATACCCATGAAACCGCCAACACCAAGTTCACACATAAGAGCCTGTATTGTATTTTCCATGGTATTGATATTAACAGCACTTTCGTCATATTTACTTACAATACGGCTGCTGATATCTCTTGAATTAGTTATGCACTCTGTCATGGTATCAACTATATCTGATATCTGGGACATGTTGCTTACAAGCTGCTTGTTAGCGGATTCAACATCTTTAATGGCTGTATCAATTATATGTATATGGTCTTCAATCTGAGTAGAATCAGATGTGATAAGACTGATACTTTCGCTTGTCTGTGTAATCTTGTCAAGAGTAACCTGGATAAGTGATAAAGTCTCACCAATAGAAGAAAGCATTTTATCAGAGATTACAGCAAGACGGTCTAATGCACTCTGTATTTCACTGGAAGAAGTCTTGGTTTCTGTGCTTAATGCACGAATCTGTTCAGCTACAACAGCAAAGCCTTTACCTGCATCTCCGGCTCTTGCAGCTTCAATAGAAGCATTGAGGGCAAGAAGATTGGTCTGGCTGGATATATTGTCGATAGCACTGGTCTGGTCTTTAACGGTCTTGAATTCTGATTCAAAATCATGCAGGATATGCTCAACCTCTGAAGAAAGCTCAGACATGGTAGTTGCTGTTGTAATAAGGTTTTCAAGGTCGCTTGAGCTTGTGTATGCATGCTCCTGTGATTCGGAAGTAAGGCTTACCATATCATCAATAAGTTGGGCAACATGTTCAACCTGTGAGCTTATGTCGGTTGTCATATCAGTGGAAGAAGCAGTATGGCTTCTTAAATCTTCATTATTGCTTGAAAGTTCATTCATGCCAAGCATGATAACATCAGAACCATGCTTATTCTCTGAAGCCAGTTCGCGTACGACAGTAATTCCACTCATAATAGAATTACTTGAAGTCTTAACCTTCTCAACGGTTGAAACAACTCTGTCAAGATCAGCTTTAATACTTCCATTCAAAGCACCATCGGATTCATTAAGGTGTCTGATAGACATAACATAGCAGATGTAGCATAAAAGAAGACATGCAACCTGTAACTGGTAATTCTTCATATCTGCATCAGACCTGCATCCGAGAACAACATATCTGTACACATCACTGACAATAACAGAGAGTACATTAGCAATACCGCAGTTAATCATGAATTTCTTGTTCTTATATAGAACGAGAAGACTCATAACCGGGAGAATATATGTGAATGAAATCGGAGAATCAGTTGTGCATATTACAAATGTATAGAAAATACCATAACCAATAACAAGACATAATCTGTACGCATCAGTTGCTTTTCCCTTGATTCTGAAAAATAATTCTCCAATAAAGAAAGGTATCCAGCAAAGTGCAACAAATATTATGTAGCTGCTTTTTGGATAGATTCCATTAGCTGCATCAGTACCATAATTGGCGGTCAAAAGGAGTGAGAAAACAAGCCATATCCGACGGGCTTTAATATTAGCCTTGGCTTTAAAAACATTAGCATCGTAGTTCATAGAATAATCTCCTATAAAATATAAAATTGTTAAGTTAGTGAAGTATTTTATCACGAAAATAAACTATCTCTATTTTATAGCAAATATTTACTATTTTCAACAAGAATATCTTAAATATGGGGGAAAATATAGGGAGAATGTGATACCTATAGGTAGTCGCATTTTGAAACATCTTATAGGTAGAAAATAGATATGACTATAATGCTAGAATGAAAATCAACCTATCAAAGCAGAATATTATGCAAGTTTATAGGAAATTTCTGCTAAGAGCGGGACGAAAGGATAGTCTCAGACAGTAAAAGAAGCAAAATTTACCTATAGGATGATTGATTTCTATGAATATATAGGAAGGGCTGATAAAATACAGGTGGGCTGATTATAAATTTCTGATTAAACAGAGAAATATAATTAGCTGGTTATATTTACTCAGGCGGTTTTACATAATAATCAAAAGGTAGATGCACTTAATAATATTAAAGCGGTCTGGCTGTGCATAAACAGAAATAAAGCAAAAGAAATTAATTTTATTAAGAAATTTAAGAATTCTTAAGAAATATTTAATTTTCTTATTGACAAATTATCCGCAAAGGAATATTTTAATGTACAAATCAACAGTCAAATGCGAAGAACAGGAAATGACTTCTTCATATCACCGCTCACAGAAAGCCGTCAGTTGATGAGAGACGGCAGCAAGGAATGATTAAGCCCTCACCTGCAAGCAGTTCTGGTGAAAGACAGGCAGATGTCTAGTAGTTGGAACCGGTACCCATCGTTAAAAGGGCATGCCATAAGATATGAATATACCGAGTGGCAGTAGAGTGGTCGGAGTATCCGGCAAGCAAAGTGGTAACGCGGAAGTAGAAATAATATACCTTCGTCTTTGCACATAATCCAGTAATGGATTAGTGCATCGACGAAGGTTTTTTTGTGCGAGCACCGCTTCCACTGCGTTTGACTGGTGAAATATATTTTTATAGGAGAGTGACATTATGAACACATTAGTAATCGTGCTTATCGCGGCAGTTGTACTTTTTGGTGCATACATGGTTTATGGTCGTTGGTTAGCAAAGAAATGGGGTATCGACCCTAAGGCAGAGACACCAGCCGTTAAATATAACGACGGTAAAGATTTCGTTCCAACTAATGGCTGGACAGTTTTCAGTCATCAGTTCTCATCAATTGCAGGAGCAGGTCCTGTAACAGGTGCTATTCAGGCAGCAGCATTTGGATGGTTACCAGTTTTACTCTGGATCCTCATCGGTGGTGTATTCTTCGGAGCAGTTACAGACTTTGGTGCACTTTATGCCTCAGTTAAGAATGAAGGTAAGTCAATGGGTATGATTATTGAGAAGTACATCGGTAAGTTTGGCCGTAAGATTTTCTTACTTTTCTGCTGGTTATTTACACTTATCGTTATCGCAGCATTTGCAGATATGGTTGCAGGTACATTTAATGCTTATACAGTAAATGCTGATGGTGCTACTGTTTTATCAGCAGTTGCTAAGACAAATGGTTCAGCCGGTATGGTATCTATCATGTTCATGGTGTTTGCCGTTGTATTTGGTCTTATCCAGAAGAATTTAAAGCTTTCAGGCTGGAAAGAAGCAGTGCTTGGTATTGTGTTTATTATCGCAGCATTTGCTGTTGGTATGTTTTTCCCACTTGAGTTCAACAAAGATGTATGGAGTTATATCACATTTGTATATATCTTCTTCGCTGCAGTTATGCCAATGTGGTTAATGAAGCAGCCTCGTGACTATATGACAACATTCATGTTCATCTGCATGATCGTAGGTGCAGCAGTTGGTCTTGTAGTTGCACATCCTTCAATGAATCTTCCTGTATATACGGGATTCAACAATGCAAAGCTTGGAACAATGTTCCCAATTCTTTTCGTAACTGTTGCATGTGGTGCTGTTTCTGGTTTCCACAGCCTTGTATCTTCTGGTACATCTTCTAAGACAGTTAATAACGAGAAGGATATGCTTAAGGTTGGTTACGGCGCAATGGTACTTGAGAGTTTACTTGCAGTACTTGCCCTTTGTGTTGCTGGTGCAGCTGCTACTAACGGAGCACTTCCAGCTAAGACACCATTCGCAATCTTCAGCAGTGGTGTAGCAGGATTCTTTGAAATGTTTGGTGTTCCAGTACATTTTGCAACAGTATTCATGACAATGTGTGTATCTGCTCTTGCTCTTACATCACTTGATGCAGTTGCCCGTATCGGTCGTATGAGTTTCCAGGAACTCTTCAGCGTAGATGATATGGAACATGCAGAAGGATGGAGAAAGTTATTCTGTAATACATACTTCTCAACAATTGTAACATTGGTATGTGGATTCATCCTTACTAAGATTGGATATGCAAATATCTGGCCATTATTCGGTTCAGCTAACCAGTTATTAAGTGCTCTTGTAATTCTTACACTCTGCGTATTCTTAAAGGTTACAGGACGAAGCAACAAAATGCTTTTCCCTCCTCTTATCATCATGCTTTGTGTAACATTTACAGCACTTGTACAGAGAACAATTGCAATGGTTAAGGCTATCAAGTTAGCAGCATCTGTTACAATTCCTGCTGGACAGACATCTTGGGGAAGCGTATTCATCGCTAACGGACTTCAGCTTATAATTGCTATACTCCTTATTGTACTCGGTGTAATCATCGTAGTTAACTCAGTAAAGAGCTATGCAAAGAGCGAGAAGAACTCTGAGAAGGCAGCAGCTTAATTAGTCATTAAATATGTATGACGCAGGATATGTTAGTGGTACAGGCTTTCATGATTCCTGAGCTTAGTGGTAGTAAATGCCGCTATATACAAAGTTTTTTACAGGGCTTGAAATCAAACGCGCTTCGCTTGAACGAGATTTCAAGCCCTGAACTTTTGTATATAGCGGCATTAACTTCCACACAGCACAGGAATAAATCAAGCCCGCGCCACTAACATATCCTGCTGATATCATATTCAATACCAATAAAATAAAACATACCGGGGCAGTTATTCTGCTCCGGTATGTTTTGTCTTATCGGAAGGTGTTCCGATTTCTTCTATTATATTGTCGTCAATCTGGATATCTGCGAGAGTGTATTGTTCTAGTGCTTCTTTTATGTTGCGGAAAACATTACAGGTGCAGGTACTCTTTCTTATTATAATGTGATCTGTGGAAGACGGGGAAATATCAGTTTTTCCCTTAAGGTCGAAAAATTGTGTCCACGGATTAATGTTGATGAAATTAAATATCTTTCCCTGAACATATTCTATAGTGATATATTCGTAATGCTGTGGAGTGTCAGGACGCATTTTCAGCCAGAGCAGGTTGTAACCTGAGTCGACCTTGATGTGACGCATTATTATATTCTTATTATGTATGGATTCTGAGCCGCATGTAAGGCAGCCGTGGCAGAATTCAAATGTGCAGTCCTCAATAATTATGCGTTCATTAGCACCATTGTCCGGGTCACTGTCAGCAAATGGTCCTTTGCCGCCTTTTAAAGCAACTGCGTCATCATTTACATTAATTGTGCAGCCTTTAATAAGAATATCAGTGCAGGCGTCAATGTCTATTGCGTCAGTGCTAGGTGCTTTGACAGGCGCAGAGGGGCTTGTAATGCGACAATTAAGGTAACGTACATGAGAACATCTATATAGGTGATTAGTCCAGAACTGCGAATTACAAATGTGCAATCCGGCAACAGTAACATTGGTACAGTCTGAAATATAGATAAGCCTTGCACGCTGTTCGTCTTTGTTGGTGCAGTCGGGATTCCAGGTTCTTCGCTGCCAGAAGGCTTTCCAGCTTCGTAAGCCGTTACCGTCTATCGTTCCATTACCGCACAATGTAAAGCCATCAATTCCAGAAGCGTTGATAAGTGCAGTAAAATACTGACAGGTTTCACCTTCTATTCTTGTTTCACAGACCGGATAATCGCTGATGTTGTCACTTCCCATAAGTGTTGCACCGTCTTCAATATACAGGTTCACTCCCTGTCTGAAAAATAAAGCTCCAGTCATGTATGTACCACGCGGAATAACGATTACACCGCCGCCCGCATTGTATACAAGGTCTATCAGCTTCTGGAAATTGTCGGTGTATATTCTGCCGTCATCATGTATACCATAATCTGTAATAATGTATTGTTTTCCCAGCTCAGTGAGTTCTGGAATGCTGGTATTGTGAAACCAGCCATCAACAGGAGTTCCGTCTGGGAAAATGTCTGAATGTATAGTGTCCATATATATAACTCCGTTTTTATTTGTTAGAAAAACTGTATTCCTTTTAAGCTTCCTGCATCAGAATACTCACAAGATTCTTGTATCTTTTGGTTTTCTCGATTATGTCGTCCTGCATGACACCATAATATATGAATACATCACGCAAAATTCTGTTAAACTCCTTAATTGAGGACTTCTTTCCGGTCACGCCGCCTGTAATATAACCAGTGGTAGTTTCTATCTCAATATCCATATGCGCGTCATTATCCTCACGCACATACAGAAACAGGTTAATTTCGCTATTCATGTCATGCTTTATCTGCTTATACATGAATTTATATTCAGCAGAATTTCTGTCAGCTTCCTTAAATCCCCATTGTTCCTGAACATACTGACATACTTCCTCAATTGCATGATTATCGTCAAAAGAAATGCTTTTTTCTACCTCAGCTTTTTTTCTTTCATAAAGCATTTTCTTAAACTTATATGCAAAACTGGTTTTTCGGTTTCTTTTAACATATGCCGATGTTGGTCCATCAAAATTATCATAATCATTTACCCCATTCATAAATGAACCTCCAATATAACTTCATATTAATATGATAAAGGTATCGCGGATAAATCACAATATTTTTATAAGAAAAAAATATTGACATAGTGTGTGACATACAGTATGATGAATTAAAATGATAGTGTGTGTGACACACTACAATCTGATGAATATTGTTGATTTGGATAATTAAGAAGGGAAGAGATTGAATGAATTGCGATGAAATTGTTTCAGGACTGATTCTGGAATTTCGAAGAGGAACACTTATCATGGTAGTGTTAGCACAGCTAAACAAGCCGATGTATGGGTATTCACTTATAAAAGAATTAGAAGGAAAGGGGATTTCAATAGAAGGGAATACTTTATATCCGCTACTGAGAAGACTGGAAAGTCAGGGACTTTTAAAAAGTGAATGGGAAACAGATGAAACGAAGCCGAGAAAGTATTACATCATTACAGAAGATGGAAAACTGGTTTATAAAAAAATTAAAGCACACTGGGAAAAATTTTCCCAGTCAATTAATGCTCTTATGGAGGTGGAATAAATGGTGAAAAATGATTTGATTGAAAGATATGTTTATGCAGTTACAAAATATATGAAGGCTGATTTGAAAAAAGATGTATCGGCAGAATTAGAGACAATAATACAAGATATGCTAGAGGAACGATGCGGAGATGTTATGCCAACTGAACATGATATCAGAGTTGTTCTGACAGAACTGGGAACTCCGGCAGAACTTGCTTCGAAATACAAGAGTGAAACACAGGATTGTTTAATTGGTCAGCCTTATTACAATCTGTATGTGTATGTACTGAAAATTGTAACGGCATGTGTTATCGGGGGGATGTTACTCGCACAGATTATGGCAGCAGTAATATCGCATACTATCTGGTATATAGCCATATTCAGGATTATAGGTGGAATTTTTGGCGGTGTATTGACAGGATTTGCATTTGTTACATTGTTGTTTGCGTTCTTCTATAAAAGAGGAATTAAGGTGGAAGGTTTAAGTAATGGGATAGATAATCTGCCGCCTGTTCCACAGAAAACGAATCAGATTTCAAAAGCAGATTCAATTATTGGAATTATCTTTTCAGTTATATTTACTCTTGTATTTCTTGTTTGTCCGCAGATTATATGTATTGCTTTTGTAAAGAATGGTGTCAGTGTGTATGAACCGCTCTTTAATCTGGAATACATCAGACAAACATGGTATCTGATTCTTGCATTTGGTATCTTAGGTATTGCAAAAGAAAGTGTGAAACTTATTGATGGAAGCTATACCCAAAGAGTAATGATTGTTACAATTATTACCAATCTTATTGATGGTTTATTAACATTCATTTGGTTGTTAAACGGAAGAATTATGAATTCTGCATTTTTTGATGGAGTTGAGCAGTTATTCGGAGAAAATGCAGAAATGATTTCGAGAATTTTTATACATTTTAATAAGCTATTCTTGGCAATTATTATTTTTGCATTAGCAATTAACTGTATTGAGACAGTTGTGAAATCGGTTAAATATGGCAGGAAATAAGGTAAGAATATAGCAGTTTGTATATATTGTTTGCAGACAGTATAATAAACATTACAGAGCGGTTTCAAAAAATGAAAAAATTTAAACTTTTGAAACTGGAGGCCATATGAAGATCATTACAAGAGATGCATAATTCTTCCTGTTTTCCACATACTACCCATACATTATAAATTATGGAAAGTATGTAAGAATCAGGAGGAATTATTAATATGAAAGCCACAGGAATTGTAAGAAGGATAGATGATTTAGGCAGAATTGTCATTCCAAAGGAGATAAGAAGGACACTTCATATAAGGGAAACTGACCCGATGGAGATATTTACGGATGCAGAGGGGCAGATTATTCTGAAGAAATATTCACCGATAGGGGATATTAGCACATTTGCAGGAAAATATGCAGAATCACTGTCAGATGCAACTGGGATGACAGTATGTATCACTGACAGGGAACAGGTTATTGCTGCGTCGGGGGATGATAAGAAGAACCTGATGAACAAGCCTGTTACTAAGGAACTTAATCAGGCAATGGAAGGCAGATGTACCATTGCTGCAGGCGAAGGTGAGGACGGTTTTGTTAAGGTTACTGATGAGGCGCAGTTTAAGCAGGAAATTATGTATCCGATAATATGTCAGGGAGATGTTTTAGGTACTGTGCTTATGATGTCTATTGACATGAAGCCAAAGTTTACAGATAATGAAAAGAAAATGGTAAAGACGGCAGCTAACTTTTTAGGAAAGCATATGGAGTCGTAGAAAGAGAAGATTAAGGAGAAGAACATGAGATTAGATAAATATTTAAAAGTATCAAGACTTATAAAGAGAAGGACTGTTGCTAACGATGCGTGTGATGCAGGAAGAGTAATGGTTAATGACAAGGTTGTGAAGGCATCTTATGATGTTAAAGTCGGAGACATTATTGAAATCCAGTTTGGTAACAAGAATGTAAGAGCAAGGGTTACAGATGTCAAGGATACTGTTAAGAAAGAAGAAGCAAAGGAAATGTTTGAATATCTTTAATTCAAAGTACCTGTAATCATATATTGTGGTCATGCATATATTCTCATATAACGGAATGTCTATAAGGAGGGTATATGGAGGAAAAGGTAAGGGTGAAGCGTCCACACAGGCTGAATATGGAGGACAGGAAAAGAATTGATTTTACAGGAATAACAGATGTAGTGTCATTTGATCCGGTTAAGGTTGTACTTGAATCTGATTATGGACATATTACAATCAAAGGTGAAGGACTGCATGTCAACAGGCTTTCTGTCGAGAAGGGTGAATTAGACCTTGACGGCAGAGTGGATTCTGTATGTTATTCGGAGGCTGGCATGAAGAATAAGCAGGATTCGTTCATGAGCAGGCTTCTCCGATGATTAATGAGATTATATATTGGGAGCTTTATGCACTTGTGGTAAGCTTCTTTAATGGTGTTCTGCTTGCATGGATATACGATAATATAAGGGCTTTCAGACGAATTGTACGGCATAAAACAGTTGCTTTTATGAGTGTGGAAGATATTATATATGGAATATATGCCGGATTAAGTGTATTTGTGATGTGCTTTAAGGTTGCAGACGGAATTATCCGCGGATTCATAATTATGGGAATTGCTGTGGGGGCATTTCTGTATTTTAAGTTTTTAAGCAGTTTTTATATAAGGTGGTCAGTAAGAATTATAAAAATTTTACTAAAACCGGCATGTTTTATATTGAAAAATGTGGTGCGTATTATTACAATACCAGTAAGAAGCCTTAAAATGTATATGAAACGCAGGAAAGATATGGGTAAGAAGGAAGCACAAGGGTGAGGAATATATGAAATTAGAATCTAGAAGAGAGCGTGCAGAAAGGCTTAAGAAGCAGAGAAGGTCAACGCTGGCAGGAATGATTATTGCAATTATTGTTGTCGTGGCACTTGGCGTTGTTCTGTGGAGAGGCAAGGCAGGACTTGAAGAAAAGAATGCTGATTATCAGGCTCAGATTACAGAGTTACAATCTCAGATTGATGATGAGAATAAAAGAAGTGATGAATTGTCTGAATATGAGAAGTATGTCAAGACAAAGAAGTTCGTTGAGGAGATTGCCAAGAATAAATTCGGGCTTATATATCCTGACGAACTGGTGTTTAAGCCTAATAACAAGTAAAATTCATACCAAATATTATGTCGGAGCTGGAAGATTTTTTGAATCTTTCATGCTTCGACATTTTATTTATAAGCAGTCATATATACTTCACATTGGTGTAGTGCCGGAAAGGAAGTGGATATGAATGAAAAATACATATAAAGATGCCGGATATACTTATACTATTAACCGTCTGCAGGAAACAGCCAGAACATTCAGAAATCTTGGAGATGCATATGGAGAAACTAATCAGAAGCAGACGGGTTTTAAAAGACAATTGATTCTGGCTGCAGATATATTAGAGGAATGTGTTGCAATGAATCTTGATGCTAAATCGCCGGATAAACAGGAGCGCAGGGAATTTGAGCGTAAATGTATGGCAATGGGGATATCTGTTAAGGATATAAAACTGGTTGACGGAAAGAGGCGTGAGATACTTGTAACTGCGAAAACATTTATGAAGGGGTGTGTGTCTGAGCGTGTATTAAGAGAAACAGTGAGCAGTGTATTTAAGGCAAAATTCTTTTCTAATCAGGACAACAGAGTGATTATAAATGAAGAACCGGACCAGTATGTGTTCTATCAGGAGAATCGTTTCAGGATTCTTTCAGGTATGGCGAGAAAATGTAAAGAGGAAGAGAATACAAGTGGGGATAACTTCCTGTTAAAGAAGCTGAACTGTGGAAAAATGGTTGCAGCAATTGCAGATGGCTGTGGAAGTGGTAAAAGGGCATTTGCAGAGAGCCGTATGGTGATTGAACTTATGGAAAACTGCATTGAAGCAGGATTCGAGGAAAAGACAGCGATTGATCTTATTAATTCTGCGTATATTGCGGGAACTACATTTAACAATCCTGTAACTATGGATATGAGTATTATTGACTGTCAGGCGGGAGTTATTAACTGTATTAAACTTGGAGCTGTATCCACATTTATAAAAAGAGATAACTGGGTTGAGATTATTAAGTCAACAACGCTTCCGATGGGAGTGTTAGAACAGGTGGACTACGATTGTACGACTAAAAAGCTTTATGATGGTAATTATATTATAATGATAAGTGATGGTGTGCTTGATAATCTGTCTGGAATTAATAAGGAGGAACAGATGGTGGAGATTATTAATAATATAAATGTAAAGAAGCCGGCAGGCATTGCGAAAAAGATTCTTGAGGAGTCCCTGAAGAATAATAATATGGAGGCTTTTGATGACTGTACAGTTATGGTACTGGGAGTGTTTGACACTTATGTGAACGTATAATATAATTCTCGCATGAATGAAATTATAGATAAGATTTACAGATATATTGAACAGAATAATATGCTTACGGACTGCGAAAGAGTGGTTGTCGGTCTTTCAGGTGGCGCGGATTCTGTATGTCTGCTTATGGTGCTTAAGGGGTATATTGAGAGGAGGCATCTACAGACAGAATTATGTGCTGTGCATGTCAATCATGGCATAAGGCAGGAGGCAGGAGATGATGAGGAGTTTGCCAGAGCCTTGTGTGAACGCATGGGTGTTGAATTCATGGCGTATCATATAGATGCCGCCGGGCTTGCAAAGCAGCTTGGAATGAGCGTTGAGGAGGCAGGAAGGAAAGAACGGTACCGTATATTCAATGAGGCATGTAAAGAGTGTAATGCAAGGATTGCGGTTGCACACCATATGAATGACCAGGCAGAAACAGTTCTTATGAATCTTTCCCGAGGAACTTCACTTAAAGGAATAGGTGGAATCAGACCGGTAAGGGATAATATTATAAGACCTCTGCTTTCAGTGACGAGAGCTGAGGTTGAAGAAGTACTTAAAGACTTTAACCAGCCATATGTTACTGATGCAACGAATCTGTGCAATGATTATACGCGTAATTCTTTAAGAAATGTTGTTATTCCGTACATGACAGAAAAGGTTAATGCACACACTGTTGAAAATATTGCTGATGCAGCAGAGGAGCTGCAGAAGAATTTTGATTTTATTGAGGCAGAGGCCAAAAAGGCTTATGATAAGCATGTATATGTGGGAGATACGGTGGTTTTAAGGCTTTATGGGGAGGAGTTTGCAGGACTTCATGAGGTCATAAGAAAGAGAGTTATCTACAAGGCAGTACATGCACTTACACAGACAGCAAAGGATATATATAAGGTTCATGTGAATGCTGTAGATGAGCTTATACGAAAACAGGTTGGCAGCAGTGCAGATATATGTTATGGACTGTGTGCGGTAAAAGGGTATGAGGATATCACAATAAGCAGGAAAAATGTGGCATCTCGGATACAGGTTTCTTCGGACCTCATACATGTACTTACGCCGCAGGAGCTTAAAACACTTAATTCAGGTGAAAATATTACAATAGAAGAAAACATTTATTATAATAATGATGGCATGACGGAATTAAGAAAGGCGCATATTGTAATTTCACTGCATTCTAATTATGAAAAAAACAGAAATTACGCTAATAGTTGCTATGCGAAATCCTTTGATTATGATAAAATACAAGGAAAGCTCTGCATAAGACACCGTACTGACGGTGACAGGATTGTTGTGAACAGGGCGGGAACATGGCGCAAGCTGAAAAAAGAATTCATTGACCGTAAAGTACCTGCCGACATGAGAGATAATGTACTGGTTGTTTCTGATGATTCGGGAGTTTTATGGGCTGTCGGGGTAAGAAGAAGTGAGCGCGCCCTGATTGATGATGAAACAAGGAATGTGCTGGATATAACTATACAATAGAGTGAATATTAAGATTGACAAAGGAGAGAAACGATGAAAGAACCATTTATCAGTGTCCTTATATCTGAGGAAAAGCTGAATGAAAGAATTGCACAGCTTGGAGAACAGATAAGTAAAGACTATGAGGGTAAGGAGGTTAAACTTATCTGTATTCTTAAGGGAAGTATTATATTTACATGCGAGCTTGCCAAGAGAATTACTGTACCTGTTAAGTTTGATTTTATGCAGGTATCAAGCTATGGAAGCGGTACATCATCAAGCGGTCAGATTAAGATTAAGAAGGACCTTGATGAGAGCATTGAGGGAGAGCATGTAATTGTTATTGAGGATATTATCGATTCAGGTAATACTCTTGCAAGACTTATGCCTATGTTAGAGGAGAGAAAGCCGGCAGATATATGTATATGTACTCTGCTTGATAAGCCGGAAAGAAGAGAGGTTGAGGTGGATGTTAAGTATAATGGCTTTAACATTCCTGATGAATTCGTTGTCGGTTATGGGCTTGATTATGACCAGAGTTATAGAAATCTTCCGTTTGTAGGAGTTTTACACCTTGACGAAGAGGCATAATTAATAAGGAGGAAGTGATGGATACTAAGAAAAAAAGGTCTGGAGGATTTGGAAGCATTTTCTTCATGATTATTATAATTGGTATTGTCTGGGCTGTTATCGCACAGATGAGCCAGAGAACAAGTAATTATAAGTATAAGGATTTTGAATCTGATTTAAAGAGCGGCAGGATTACAGATGTTGTTATAAGTCAGAATGCAGAAGTCCCAACAGGTACGCTTACAATTACATTCACAGATGGAAGCAGGGATACTCTTAATGTATCTGATGTTGTTTCTGTACAGGAAAAGCTTGATGATAAAAATATTACATATACCGTAAGGGATGTTAAAAGAGACAGTGTATGGATGACAACTATTCTGCCATTTGGTATGTGTCTTATCGTTGTTGTTGCACTTATGCTGATGATGACAAGACAGGCTGGCGGTGGCGGTAATGCCAAGATGATGAATTTTGGTAAGAGCCGTGCAAGAATGATAAGTGGTGATGCCAATAAGGTTACGTTCAAGGATGTGGCAGGACTTAATGAAGAGAAAGAGGAACTTGAAGAAATCGTTGATTTCCTTAAAGATCCTGTAAAATACACTAACCTTGGTGCAAGGATTCCAAAGGGAGTTATACTTACAGGCCCTCCGGGAACTGGTAAGACTTTACTTGCAAAGGCTGTAGCCGGTGAAGCAGGAGTACCTTTCTTTAGTATATCAGGTTCTGATTTTGTTGAGATGTTCGTTGGTGTCGGCGCATCAAGAGTAAGGGATATGTTTGAGGAAGCTAAGAAGAATGCCCCTTGTATCATATTTATTGATGAGATTGATGCTGTTGCAAGACGAAGAGGAACCGGTATGGGTGGCGGACATGATGAGAGAGAGCAGACTCTTAACCAGATGCTTGTAGAGATGGATGGCTTCGGAGTTAATGAAGGAATTATCGTTATGGCGGCTACTAACAGAGTTGATATTCTTGATCCTGCTATATTAAGACCGGGCCGTTTCGACAGAAAGGTGGTCGTAGGCAGACCTGATGTAAGAGGACGCCTTGAGATTCTTAATGTTCATGCAGCCAAGAAACCTTTAGGTGATGATGTTGACCTTGAGAGCCTTGCAAGAACTACTGCAGGCTTTACGGGCGCAGACCTTGAGAATATTCTTAACGAAGCTGCCATTAATGCAGCTAAGAGCAAGAGAAAGTTCATTACTAACGCAGATGTCAACTATGCATTTGTAAAAGTTGGTATCGGCGTTGAGAAGAGAAGCAAGATTATATCAGAGAAGGAGAAGAAGATTACTGCATATCATGAATCAGGACATGCAATTCTTTTCCATGTACTCCCTGATGTCGGACCTGTACACACTATCTCTATTATTCCAACTGGAATGGGAGCAGCGGGCTACACAATGCCGCTTCCTGAGAAGGATGAGATGTTTAATACCAAGGGCAAGATGTTACAGAATATTATTGTAAGCCTTGGTGGACGAGTTGCTGAGGAGCTGATATTTGATGACATTACAACAGGTGCATCACAGGATATCAAGCAGGCGACTGCGACAGCAAGAGATATGGTTACCAAGTATGGCTTCTCTGACAGACTTGGACTTATTAATTATGCAAGCAGTGATGAGGATGAGGTATTCATCGGAAGAGACCTTGCACATACAAGACCATATGGCGAGGATATTGCTACAGCCATTGATGAAGAGGTTAAGAATATTATTGATGACTGTTATGCACAGGCTAAGAAGATAATATCTGAGCATATGGATGTATTAGAGAAGAGTTCAGAACTTCTTCTTGAGAAAGAAAAGGTAACAAGAGAAGAATTTGAAGCGCTTTTTGATAATGGAAGCGGTACAGATGATGATGGTATTATGGGAACAACAATTGTATAGTAAATATGCACAAATATTTTGAATAAATTTAGTGATGTTTGTGAACACTTATTGAGGGAAATAAGATATTATAATTAATGTAAAAACCCCCAATACATTATAGATAAAGCAGTAATGCTTATCGAAAAGAAATACCTTCTCTGAAAAAGGCAGTCACCCCATGGCTGCCTTTTTTGCTGTTTAAAAATCCTTTTCACTTGCTAAAATGTACTTTTAGATATAAAATCAGAATAGTATATGCTAAGGAGGATTCTCTATGAGAATAACCGGGGAAATGGGAAACTTAGCTGCCTGGGAAAAAAGACTTTTTTATATGTGCAGTGCAAGACCAACGCTACACCCAAGAGCGTTGTTTTCGGATGTTACAAGTGATTACAGAAGTCCGGCAGAGCCAGTGCCAGGTGATGAGGTGACCATAAGGCTGCGTACTGGAAGATATAATGTAGATAAAGCATATCTAGTTGTGGATAATGTTGAACATGTTATGACAAGAGTAAGATCAGAGAGCATGTTTGATTATTATGAGGCTAAGATTAATGTCGGAACCGACAAAATATATTATTATTTTAAGGTAGAGCTTGGCAGAACAGTGTGTTATTACAATCAGATTGGGGCGATTAAAGATCTTAATCCGTATTATAATTTCCAGATTACACCAGGATTTAAGACACCTGAGTGGGCAAAGGGTGCAGTTATGTACCAGATATTTGTAGACAGATTCTATAATGGCGACAAGAGTAATGATGTGCTTGATGATGAATATAATTATATTGGAGAGCATGTCTGTCAGGTTAAGGACTGGAATAAGTATCCTGCCCAGATGGGAATAAGGGAGTTTTACGGAGGAGACCTCAAGGGTGTACTTGACAAACTGGATTATCTTGAGGGATTAGGAATAGAAGTTATATATTTTAACCCGTTATTTGTATCACCATCTAATCATAAGTATGATATACAGGATTACGATTATATTGACCCACATTTTGGAGTTATTGTCGATGATGAGGGTGAAGTGCTTAAAGAAGGTGACACGGATAATACCCATGCTACAAGATATATTAACAGAGTTACAAGAAAATCAAACCTTGAAGCCAGCAATGAATTTTTTGCAAAGGTTGTGCAGGAGATTCATGCAAGAGGCATGAAGGTTATTATAGATGGTGTGTTTAACCACTGTGGTTCGTTCAATAAGTGGCTGGATAAGGAACACATTTACAGAGACAGTACTGATGAATATGCTCCGGGAGCTTTCGAAAGGTATGAAAGCCCATATCATAATTTCTTTAAATTTTATTCTAACCAGTGGCCTGATAATAACTCATATGATGGCTGGTGGGGACATGATACTCTTCCTAAGCTTAATTATGAAGGATCTAAGGAACTTGAGGAGTATATTCTTTCTATTGGAAGAAAATGGGTTTCTGCGCCATACAATGTTGATGGCTGGAGACTTGATGTGGCGGCTGACTTAGGATATAGTCCTGAATATAACCATTATTTCTGGAAGAGATTCCGGGAAGAGGTTAAGAAGGCTAATCCTGATGCTATTATTCTTGCAGAACATTATGGCGATTCATATGAATGGCTGCAGGGTGATCAATGGGATACCATCATGAATTATGATGCTTTTATGGAGCCTGTTACATGGTTTCTTACAGGAATGGAAAAGCACAGTGATGAGGCAAGACCTGATTCATATGGTAATCCAGACTATTTTTTTGGTGCCATGCATCATAATATGGCAAGAATGGGCGGACAGAGTGTTGCAATATCTATGAATGAACTGTCTAATCATGATCATTCAAGGTTTTTAACAAGAACTAACAGGACAGTTGGAAGAACTAATACACTGGGACCTGAGGCTGCCAATAATAATGTCAACAAGGCAGTGTTTAAAGAGGCTGTTGTTATGCAGATGACATTACCGGGCGCGCCTACTGTATATTATGGCGATGAAGCAGGTGTGTGTGGATTCACTGATCCTGATAACAGAAGAACTTATCCATGGGGACATGAGGATACAGAACTGATTGATTTCCATAGGGCTGCAATAAAGATGCATAAAGAGAATGATGTATTAAGAAAAGGCTCATATAAGTCACTGTATTCAGCATATAATGTTGTTGCATATGGAAGGTTTACAAGTGATGACGCTGCAATCATTATTGTTAATAATAACGATGATGAGGTGAGAGCCAGAATTCCTGCGTGGGAAGTTGGTCTTGGTTTTGATGATGATGTTGAGCAGCTGTTGGTTACATTTGAAGGTGGATACAGTACAGACGGGCTTGGTTATCATCTTCAGAATGGCTGGCTTGATATTGGATTAAGAAAGACTTCAGCTGTGGTTCTTCATAAGATGAAGTGGTGATGCTGTATGTTGTATTTGCACAAGGGCAGGACTAATGTTATAATGCAATGAGACAGAATCGAAACAGAAAGGAATATTATAATGGAATCATATAATTCTAATAATGATAAACCAAAGATTAGTCTTAACCGCAAGAAAAGAATGTGGAACAGATACAGAAATTATATTGCCGGACTGGCAGTGTTAGTCGTGGCAGTTATTATAGTTGCAATAGTTTTAAAGAGCTGTAGTAATAAGAACAGCGACAGGCAGGATGATACTAAAGTAACAACTTCTCCTGTACAGCAGGAGAGTACAGCACCGGTAATACAGGAATCTAAGGAGCCTGCTGAGAACGTAACCGGGCAGACAACAGCAGCTGCTTCAGGCAGGACTTTATCTGTTTCAGGTACACCGGAGACAGTGGATTATACATCTTCATCGGCATACAGCAAGGCTGTATTTATTGGTGATTTTGTTGTAAGTGGTATTTCACAGTTTGGTTTTCTTCCTGATGCACAGGTTATAGCATCTAATTCAATGACAAGTGACAAGCTTACAGGATATCTTGACAGTATCGTATCCCAGTCACCTGATTCAGTGTATATTATGGTTGGTATTAATGACCTTAATTATGGAAGCAGATCTGTAGATGATATATATAAGTATGAGAAGGAATTTATTGAAGCAGTCAAGAGTGCAGTGCCGGCTGCTGATGTATATGTTCTTTCTGTACTTCCGGTAAGCCAGAGATTTGAATCTTCAAGCAAGGTTAAACAGGCTAATATTGATTCACTTAACAATAAGTTTTCAGAGAATGCGGCTTCACTTGGGATAACTTATATTGATGTTGCATCTGTTTACAAGGATGGCTCAGGATATTTTGGATCATCTTATACAGACAGTGGATACAATCTTAAGAGTGGATATTATGCATTTTTACTTAATGGAATTGCAGGAGTGAAGTAATGGATTTTCATGTAATGACATTGTTTCCTGATATGATTATGGATGGACTTAATACAAGTATAACCGGACGTGCAATTAAAGCGGGAGTTATGTCCGTTAAAGCTTATGATATCAGAGAGTATTCTAATGACAAGCATTTAAAAGTGGATGATTACCCTTATGGAGGTGGCGCTGGAATGGTTATGAGAGCTGCTCCTGTGTGTGATTGCTATGAGGATATTGTAAGGAACATTGGAAAAAGGCCAAGAGTTGTTTATATGACTCCTCAGGGCTATACATTTACACAAAGCATGGCAGAGGAGTTTGCCAAAGAGGATAATCTGGTTATTCTTTGTGGACATTATGAAGGAATTGATGAAAGAGCATTGGAGAATATAGTTACAGATTTTGTATCTATAGGTGATTATGTTCTTACGGGAGGAGAGCTGCCGGCAATGGTTATCATTGATACGGTTTCAAGACTTGTTCCAGGAGTTCTTAATAATGAAGAATCTGCTGAAACAGAAAGTTTTTCAGATGGTCTGCTTGAGTATCCGCAATACACAAGACCTGCAGATTATAACGGGAAAGCTGTTCCAGAGGTGCTTTTATCAGGTCATCATGCTAATATTGAAAAGTGGCGACATGAAAAGTCACTGGAGAGAACTAAGAAATACAGACCAGATCTGTATGAAACATATGTAAAGGAACATCCTGATGAATTCAGGTGAATTAGGGAGAGGGCACTATCAATTATAAAGCAGAGGTTTAAGCTATGGTAGATTTGTTTAAAACTGAGACTGTTAATGATACTGTTAATTCGGACATTCTTATCGATGAGACAATGTCAATTGTAACAGCAGATGAAAATTTTGAAGCAATTTCAGGCAATAATGCACTTTTCATATATACAAGATATATACACCCTGACGATGTCAGCAGATTCACAGAAGCATTAAAGGATTACGCTGAATCCGGTAAGTATATTGTTGTAAGAATGTTATATCAGACAGGTGAATATCACTGGATGCTTACAAGAATTACAGATGGCGGGGTATCTGAGACAAGAGGTCATATGTATGACATTAATATTATGGATGCCGCATTAATTACTACACAGATAGATAACCTTAATTCACAGATTGAGAGATATTCAAGTTATCTTGGCATGTGTGAAAATGTCCTGTTTTCTTATGATATACTTAACGATGACTTTAATATATTTATGACGTCAGATGGACACCAGACTTTGTCTTTTTACCATGGCACGTTAAATGCATGGGAAGAAGATAAGATAAAGACTGATGCACTTGGGCTGAATGAGGTAAAAGAACTTGATGGATTCTGCAAGGCACTTGCTAATGGTGAGAAGTTATTCAAGCGGGAGATTACTATCAATATACTTAATAAGCCTGGAAGACTGGATAAATGTCTTGCAAGAGGTAATACTATTGCAGATGCATATGGAAACAGTATTGTTATAGGTACTATTATAATACTTGAGAGTTCAGATAATCATGTAGTTGAGGAACTCAACATAATATCTGATATGAAGGATCCGGGTACAGACCTGCTTAACAAGCGTGCTATTACTGATTATGTAAGAAAGCTTATAGATTCACAGCCGGGACACACTGTAACAATTGCTATTATTGATATTGATGATTTTAAGACTATTAATGATACATATGGACATATGTTTGGTGACGAAGTTCTTTGTAAGGTTGCAGATATCTTAAGAGATGCAGTTGGAAGCAGAGGATTGTGTGGAAGAATTGGCGGAGATGAGATGTTTATCATTATGGAAGGACTTAATGATAACGAGGGAATAAGGAATGTTTTAAGAACGATACGCAATAATACAAAATGGCTGTATCATGATGATCCGCGTAATATTAAGATTACATGTTCAATTGGTTCGGCAACTTATCCTAATGATGCCAAGAGATATGATGAATTATTTAAGATAGCAGATAAGGTTCTTTACCTTGCTAAAGAAAAGGGTAAGGACAGATATATCATTTACCATGAGGATATTCATAGGGAATATGTATATGGAATGGGAAGGATTGTTGACCTTAATGATAAAGTGTTTTACAAGTACCATAAGATGGAGATTGTTAATACCATTATCAGAGAATATAAGGAAGCTGATGACGCAAGAAGAAAGGAACTGATAGATATTGTGGCAGTAGCATTTAATATTAATACTATTGCAATATATGACAGAACTGAGCTGACAAAGCATATTCTGTATGGTGACCAGCGTATGACAGATGATGACGGAAGCTTTTTCAAGGAAGATAATTATATTCCTAACTTTAGGGAAGATGGCATATTTGTAATAGATAACATCAACTTTTTTGAAACAAAGGCTCCGGCAGTATATAAAGTGTATTCTGAATACGGAATTGTTCAGGCTGTCCAGTACATTATCGGTGGAGATATTAAGAAGAATAACAATATTATTTCATATGGAAGATTTAAGCTTGATAAGAAATGGGCAGAGAGTGACATGAATTTTCTTGCTATTATAGGTGATTACATAGGAAGAATATTCCTGAAAGAGAGAAAACATGATTAACAGATATGTTGCACTGGATATTGAGACTACAGGTCTTAATCCGGCTGTTGACAGAATTATTGAAGTTGGAATGGCAAGAGTGGAAGATGGTCAGATAACACAGAAGTATTCTACGCTTGTGTATCCGGGAATAAGTGTAAGTGAGCGCATAACAGAGCTTACAGGCATACATAATGAAGAGCTGGCAGGTAAGCCGAGAATTGAAGAAATTATAGGAGACATAACACGTTTTATAGGTGACTGGCCAATACTTGGGCATAATGTTACATTTGACTTCAGTTTTCTTAAGAGAGCAGCAGTCAATAATGGATATACTATTACTGATGATGGAATTGATACATTAAAGATTGCCAGAAGGCTTCTTCCAGAGCTGGAACATAAGAATCTGTCTTTTTTGTGCCAGTATTTTAATATTGACCCGGGAAGGTCACACAGGGCTTATGATGATGCAGTAAGTGCGAGTATACTTTATGGGAAATTAGAAAAATTAAAGCCAGAAGATAATAGTTTCAGCAATACTACGAAGCTGGTATATGTTGTAAAGAAGGATTCACCTATAACGCCGCCGCAGAGAAGATATCTTGCAGCTCTTGTAGAAAAGCACAATATTAATCTGGAGATTCCGGTTGAAGAGATGACGAAAAGCATGGCATCAAGACAGATTGATACAATAATAGCACAGTATGGAAAATAATTCGTACTGTGCTATTTTAGCATGTTGTTAAGCTGCCCGATAATATTATCACGGCTGAGACTTTTAAGCATTCCAGCTTTTTCTTTTAGTTTTCTGATATCGTCAAATCTGTCTGTTGCAGCATATATTATTGCAAGGTCAATGTAGTTTGAGGATATATCTGAACCAATGCTGATTCCGTACTCAAGGAATGAAAGGGCATCAGCTGTGTCGTTGTTATCAATAAGCGCATGACCTAATGAAGCGATTGCTTTTATGAGTGTAGTGAAATTGTCATCATATTCAGTAAGCTCTGTAAGATTAGCAGCTCCATATGACAGCTTAAGCTCAGTGTTGCTTATTCCGGTAAGGTTAAGTATTTTCTTATCTTTAAGTCCTGTAATTGTGTTGTATGAACGCATCATGCCAGAATTATTGGAAAGTAACTGGTTAAATGTTTCATTACCGGAATTAATCAGTGGAAGATTATCCGGAATTGATATATAATTAAGATTGCTAATGTCCTTACGGCGTACCTGATTGGCTCTTGATTCACGTTCAAGGAATTGCTGATTTCTTGATTTGTGATTCCTGGAGCTTCTTTTTATGGCAAACTGAAGGATGATTATGAGTATGATAAAATATGGCAGTATAAAATGCATGAATATATTCCTTTTCGTGTAGCCCCGCTGCTTAATTGTGTGGAGGTAATTATGATTAATTTCAATAATAAGAAAACAAAAAGATGCTTTACCGGAATACTTATATTGATACTGATTGTAGCAATGGTTGTTCCTATGGTTGCATATCTTATACCTTAATATTGAATTGCTTCACTGAAGAAGCTATATAAGAGTATAGAATTATTAACAATTTTATGCAACATTTTTGGAGAGATAAGTGATATGAAAAGAGGAAAAGTGTCTGATACAATTCTTGACAGGTCTGTTTTCAAACTGCTTGGCAGGAGAGGAAATACTTCAAAACCGGCATATGGACAGGATGCGGCGCATATACATAGTCAGGGATGGGATACGCTTGCAGCTGCTGCAACAGGAAGTCTGGCTGTATATAGGGCAGTTAATAACATAAGTGCCGCAGGTGGTGCGGCTGATTGTATTATGAATACAATTATAATAGATGAGAAATCAAGGGAAATACGTCTTAAGGAGATAATAAAGGAACTTGACAGACAGTGTCAGGTTGTTGGTGTAGGAATTGCAGGAGGTCATACTACAGTATGTCCGAATGTTAACAGTCCGGTTGTTTCTGTTACTGCAATTGGGCATAAGCTCAGAACACATCAGAAAGCTGTTGCAGGGCAGGATATTGTTATGACAAAGCATATAGGAATGAGTGGTATTAGAACTGTTATATCACACAAAAGGGATGAGATACTTAATGTTTTGCCAGAGGACGTTATTAATAAGGCATTTGCTGCTGACGAAGAACTCATTATAGCTAAAGAGGCACAGATATTTATAAAGCAGAATATTGACGGGGTAATGCATGATGCATCGGAAGGCGGCATATTTGCAGCACTGTGGGATATGGCCGAATATTCAGGTACAGGTCTGGATATAGATTTGAGGCATATTTCCGTAAAACAGGAAATAATTGAAATATGTGAATTATTTAATATCAATCCATATATATTGGATTCTATGGGATGTTTGTTAATGACATGTGAAAATGGATGTGATATAGTAAATATAATGAAGCAGAATGGAATTGAGGCCGCTGTCATTGGTAAGATAACTGATGGTAACAACCGGATTATTCACAATACAGAGGAAGACAGATATTTAGGGCTTCCTGAACAGGATGAAATATACAGATTTATATAATTAGCAGGAGGATTGCGTTATGAGAGAGAAGATTCTTGATGTTCTTGAAAAGAATGGAAGGATAGACCTTAAGGAGATGGCTATTATGCTTGGCTATTCTGAAGCAGAGGTTGCCAATGAAATAGCGGATATGGAGAAGGAACATATTATCTGCGGATATAATGCGGTCATTAACTGGGATAAGACTAGTGAAGAGAAAGTAACAGCACTTATTGAGGTTAAGGTTACTCCACAGAGAGGATTAGGTTTTGACAGTATTGCAGAGCGCCTGTACAAATATGATGAAGTAACATCAGTTTATCTCATGTCAGGAGGCTTTGACTTTACTGTTATTATAGAAGGCAAATCAATGAAGTCAGTGGCTCAGTTCGTCGCGGCGAAGCTCGCACCATTAGATTCAGTCCTTAGCACATCTACACATTTTGTGCTTAAGAAGTATAAGGACTATGGAACAATAATAGAGGACGAGGCTAAAGACGAAAGGATGCTGATTACACCATGAGAAACCCATTATCACAGAAAATAACAGGCATACAACCATCAGGAATAAGAAAATTCTTTGATATTGTAAGTGAGATGCCTGATGCAATTTCGTTAGGAGTAGGCGAACCAGATTTTGATACTCCATGGAATGTAAGAGAAGAAGGAATATATGCCCTTGAGAAGGGAAGAACATTTTACACATCTAATGCAGGTCTTAAGGAATTACGAGAAGAGATATGTAATTACCTTGCAAGAAAGATGAACCTTCATTATGATCCTATGAAGGAAGTACTTATAACAGTAGGTGGAAGTGAGGCAATTGATGTTGCATTAAGATGCATGTGTGACCCAGGGGATGAAGTGCTTATACCACAGCCAAGCTATGTATCTTATCTTCCATGTGCAATTATGGCTGATGCAAAGCCAGTGATAATAGAACTAAAGGAAGAGAATGAGTTCAAGCTTACTAAGGAAGAGCTGCTTGCCAGTATAACAGATAAGACTAAGGTACTTGTTATGCCATTTCCTAATAATCCAACAGGTGCTGTTATGACAAGGGAGGAGCTTGAAGAGCTTGTACCTGTCATAATTGAGAAGGATATATATGTTATATCAGATGAGATATATTCAGCACTTACATATAATGGAGAGCATTGCTCAATAGGAAGTCTTCCAGGGATGAAGGAGAGAACTATCGTTATTAATGGCTTTTCTAAAGCATTTGCAATGACAGGGTGGAGACTTGGATATGCGTGCGGTCCAAAGGAAATTATAAGCCAGATGACTAAGCTTCATCAGTTTGCAATTATGTGTGCACCTACTAACAGCCAGTTTGCTGCAATAGAAGCTCTTAAAAACTGTGATATGGAAGTTAATAAGATGGTTGAAGCTTATGACCAGAGAAGAAGATATCTCATGCATGCATTTAAGGAGATGGGACTTGACTGCTTTGAGCCATTTGGTGCATTTTATGTATTTCCTTCAATTAAGAAGTTTGGCTTATCTTCGGAAGAATTTGCAAACAGATTACTCAGGGAGCAGAAGCTGGCTGTTGTTCCTGGAACAGCATTTGGTGACTGTGGTGAAGGTTTTTTACGAATATCATATGCTTATTCAATTGACAACCTTAAACAAGGCCTTGAAAGAATAGAAAAGTTTATTAATACACTGAAGTAGGGAGATGAATGAATATGGCAGAGATTAATGTCAACCATATTAATCCATTTCTGATGGCAGCAGGCACAATATTGCGTGATGCCTGTCAGATGGAGATGAGTATAGGAAAACCATATGTTAAAACAACTGAATTTGGAGAGGATTCAGTTATAATTATGATAGGTATTACAGGTGAGATGAGAGGTCAGGTCATGATAGCCATGAAGATTACCAAGGCATGTGAGATTGCATCAAAGATGATGATGGGGATGCCGGTTCCAGAGCTTGATGAGATGGCAATGAGTGCAATAAGCGAACTTGGTAATATGATAATGGGTAATGCAGCGACTATTCTTTCAACTAAGGGAATTGGTATTGATATTACCCCACCTACATTATGCCGTGGAGCTATGAAGATTTCGCAGACATATGCCAAGAATATATGTATACCGATGTCTAGTGATGGCAGCATGGTTCTGGAACTTGATATTGCATTAAAAGGTGACTGATAAGGATATGATTAATATAGTTTTACATGAGCCGGAGATGCCGGCTAATACAGGTAATATAGGAAGAACATGTGTGGCAACAGGCGTAAGGCTGCATCTTATAGGACCATTAGGATTTCAGATTAATGATAAGATGTTAAAAAGAGCCGGACTTGATTACTGGGATAAGCTTGATGTTACTGAGTATGATGATTATAAGGATTTTCTTGCTAAGAATCCGGGTGCTAAGGTGTATATGGCTACAACCAAGGCACATAAGATATATACAGAAGTTAATTATGAAGAAGACTGTTATATAATGTTTGGAAAGGAAAGTGCAGGAATACCAGAAGAGATACTTGTCGATAATGAGGATACATGTATCAGAATTCCTATGATAGGAGATATAAGATCACTTAATCTTTCTAATTCAGTGGCAATCGTTCTTTATGAAGCACTCCGACAGCATAATTTTTCACACATGAATTGTGAAGGACATCTTCACAGACTTAACTGGAAGGAATAATAATAAAACACACGGACATACAAGTTACGCATGTCCGTGTGTTTTTATTTTGCAAGTTCAAGTGTGAATATGAATTCTGTACCGACACCTACAGTACTTACAACATCGATATTCTCACCATGTGCCTGAATAACTTCCTTGGTTATTGAAAGACCAAGACCGGAGCCTTTCTTGTCACGGCCTCGTGAGGAGTCTGATTTATAGAATCTATCCCAGATTTTATCAATATCTTCTTTGGCAATTCCGCAGCCTGTATCCTTAATGGATATCTGCGCTTTCTCGCCTTTTTCCTTGACTGTTATGTATATGTAAGAATTTTCTTTACTGAACTTAATGGCGTTGTCTATAAGATTATATATAACCTGCTGGATTCTGCCCTTGTCTGCCTTAACATTCTGTACACTGTTAGCATATGTAATATTGAATTTAATGCCCTTCTTCTTGCATGTTCCCTCGAATGTCTCAACAGTGTGTCTGATTATTGAATTAAGGTCAAATGTTGATATATCAAGTCTTACTGACTTAGGATCGAGTTCATTAAGAGTAAGAATATTACTTGTCAGCTTAGTGAGTCTTTCGGTCTCAAAAAGCATTATACCTATATATTTATCAAGCATTTCAGGTGGAATAGTTCCATCCTGGATAGCTTCCAGATATCCCTTGATAGAAGTAAGCGGAGATCTGAAATCGTGAGATATATTAGACAGGAACTTCTGCTGGAATTTATCTGATTCATTAAGCTGTGAAGCCATGTAATCAAGAGACATTCCAAGACGTCCAATCTCATCATTAAGCATAGGTTTAACGTGGTAGGAAAGATTACCTTTACTGTATTCGTTAGTTGCCATTGTGATTTCTTTAATAGGTCTGTGAACCTGAAAGAAATATAGAACAAGGAATGCAGATGACAGAATAAGTACAATTGCAAGTGTAAGATAATTTGTGTTAAATGTGTCATAAACGCGTTCAACGATGGCAGATTCAGGTATATTAATAACAACATAACCCTTAATTTCGAAGGAGTTCGAGATAGGCGAAAAAACACTTAATGCAGGTTCGGAAAACAGTCCGTAAAAATCCCATAAAATATCGTGTTTTCCTTTGAGGTCACCATAGTCAAAATCATTGATTGAGAATAAAATCCTGTCCTCATTACTCTTGTCCGTGGAACTGTTGTTAGTATCAAGAATAACATCACCAGAAGGAGTAATGAACATAATTCTGGTGTCGTTAAATGTGGATAATGATTTCATTTCAAGTTCTATTCGTCTCAGCTTGGATTCTGCAAGATAATCAAGAGCATATTCGTTTGCTATTTCATTAGCCTGAAGATACAGTCTGTCAGAATAATAATTGTATATGTGCTTATAATCTGCTTTATAGCATATTGTTGATACAAGAATAAAACTGATTACACATATAGCTATATATATGAAAATGTGTTTGCTGAGTGTACTGAATCCTTTCAATGTTAGTCTGCCTCCCTTGTTCTGCCCTTTTTATTTAGTTACGAACTTGTAACCAATTCCCCATACTGTTTCAATATTCCAGTGGGCATGATCTTTGATTTTCTCACGGATTCTCTTAATGTGTACATCAACGGTTCTTGTATCTCCGATATATTCATATCCCCATATATTGTCAAGAAGCTGTTCTCTTGTAAACACCTGATTAGGAGCAGATGCTAAGAAATATAAGAGCTCAAGTTCCTTAGGCGGCATCTCGACATTTTTGCCCATATAATTAACCGAATAATTATCGAGGTTGATAGAGAGGTCGGGGTAATTGACACATTTGGCATTAGAAGAATCAACACCGATACTTTGAGGCATGTGATATCTTCTAAGCACAGCCTTTACACGGGCAACCATCTCTTTAGTTTCGAAAGGTTTGATAATATAGTCATCTGCACCAAGCTCAAGTCCTAATACCTTGTCAAATGTTTCGCCCTTGGCAGAGAGCATAATTATAGGAACATTGTTATTCTTTCTTATCTCACGGCACACCTGATAGCCGTCAATACCGGGAAGCATGAGGTCTAAAAGAATGAGATTGGGCTTGAATACAGAAAGCTCAGACAGAGCACTTTCTCCATCATACACAATCTTTGTTTCGTAACATTCTTTTGTAAGATACAAAGATATAAGTTCTGCAATATTTTCATCATCATCTACAATAAGTATTCGTTGTTTAGATGCCATAATAATATCCCCCAATAATAATTATTTGAAATCAACAATAGTTACACCAGCATCGCCTTCGCCTATTTCACCGAGGCGGAAGCTCTTTATATATGGAACACCGCGAAGATAAGCGGTTACACCGTTTCTTAATGCTCCGGTTCCTTTACCGTGAACGATACGGACCTGTGGAATTCTGGCAATGTAAGCGTCATCAAGATATTTGTCAAGGCGGGCAACAGCTTCGTCCACTGTACAGCCAAGAAGGTTAATCTCAGTTGATATGCCAGCTGACTTGCTCATCTTAATCTTACCAGAACCGCCGGCAGCCTTGGATGGAGCTTCCTTAGGCTCTTTATAGCCTGAAAGAATTTCAAGATTCTTAATGTCTATCTTAGTGCTTAATGCACCTACCTGAACAGTAACCTGCTTCTTGGCAGGATGAATTGCAGAAACAGTACCGGTAACATTCATAGTAAGAACTCTTACATGCATGCCTGTCTTGAATTCAGATATATCATGTGCCTTGTGTGCTTTAACCTTGGCAGGCTCTACTTTTAACTTTGCCTGATTCTTATTCATCTTCTCACGGACAGCAGTACGGTGCTTTTCAAGCTCAGCAACTGTCATTCCGTGCTTGTTCATGGCTTTGATAGTTTCGTCTGCGAAATCCTTTGCATCTTTTAAGATGGCAGCAGCCTGTTCATTGGCTTTGCGGATAATGTTGTCAGTCCGCTCGTCAAGTCTTTCATTCTTAGCCTTAAGCTTTTCTTTAAGAGAGGCAATCTCAGCCTTATAGCTTTCAACCTCAGCCTGCTCCTTCTCAAGAGAGATTCTCGCATGCTCAAGGTCAGATACGATATCTTCAAAATGTACATCTTCCGCGTTAAGTCTTTCTGAGGCGTCAGAGAGAATGTAGTCAGGAAGACCGAGTTTCTTAGAGATTGCAAATGCGTTACTTTTTCCCGGAATGCCTATAAGCAGTCTGTAAGTAGGACGGAGCGATTCAACATCGAACTCACAGCTTGCATTTTCAACACCTTCAGTAGAAAGCGCATAAAGCTTGATTTCACTGTAGTGAGTTGTTGCCATGGTTGTAACACCGCGCATCTTAAGGTCATTAAGAATTGCGATAGCAAGGGCAGCACCTTCTGTAGGGTCAGTTCCGGCACCAATCTCATCAAAAAGTACAAGGCAGTTTTCATCAGCTTCTTTAAGAATCTTAACAGTGTTGGTCATGTGTGATGAAAATGTACTTAAACTCTGTTCAATACTCTGCTCATCACCGATATCAGCGTATATATTCTTAAATACGGCAATGTCTGAATGGTCAAGAGCTGGAATGAATAAACCTGACTGTGCCATAAGTGTAAGAAGTCCTACAGTCTTCAAAGAAACAGTCTTACCACCTGTGTTAGGACCAGTGATGATTAGAAGCTTAAAATCTGTTCCAAGATAGATGTCAATAGGAACAACAGTATGTGGCTCGATAAGTGGGTGACGTCCTTTTTTGATATTGATAATTCCTGATGTATTCATGACCGGACGGCTTGCATGCATATGTCTGGCAAGCTGCGCCTTTGCAAATATACAGTCAAGTTCGACAAGTATTTCATAATTACACAGAAGCTCCTCAGTATGTTCACCGGCTTTCACACTTAAGTCAGCAAGAATAACTTCAATCTCTGCCGCTTCCTTAAGCTCTAACTCACGGATATCATTATTGAGCTTTACAACTGCTGCAGGCTCAATAAAGAGAGTAGAACCAGTAGATGACTGGTCATGTATCATACCAGGAAATGCTGACTTATATTCAGCTTTGACAGGCAGACAGTAGCGTCCCTGTCTTGTGGTAATAACATAATCCTGAAGATAAGTCCTGTAAGTAGGAGAATTAAGCAATTTGTTAAGTTCAGAATGTATTCTGTCATTGGCTATTGATTTGCTTCTTCTGATACTTCTTAGGTTGGAACTTGCGTCATCACTTATCTCATCTTCAGAGATAATACATTTCTTAATCTGGGAATTGAGAGCATCAACAGTTGCAAGGTTTTCAAGCATTCCTGATATAGAATCTTCACGATGCTCATAGTAATCCTTAACATGCTTTGCACATGAAAGAATGGCACTTATGTTAAGAAGCTCTGATATATTAAGGGAGCTTCCAACCTTAAGTCTCGCAACAGAAGTACGTATATCCTTAGTCTGGCTGAAATCAACAGTACCTTTCTGAAAAATCCTTGAAAGTGCATCATTAGTCTCATCGAGACGTAAGTTGATGTCTGTTATATCAGTCATAGGTTTTAAGTTACGAAGTATTTTCTTAGCTCCGTCACAGCATGCATATGAAACAAGCTGGTCGGTAATTTTATAAAATTCCAAAGTGGATAAAGATTTCTTATTCACGAAAGACCTCCAAAAACTAAAAACAATCTTTTCATACTTTATAAGTTTACAGCATTTAAGGTAAAAAAACTATATTTTGCTTATAAATATTTACATGTAAGTCATAAATTGTTCATAATCGTAATATAAACTATGATATGATTGTATTCATAAGAGACGAAAATTACATAAGGAGTCCGAAATGGGAACTAATGAAGATGATAGGGAAAAGTATGACCTGTATACAGAACAGGTAGTTCTTCATCCGGCTAAGAAGTACAAGTGGCTTATAAGAATAGGCAAGCTGCTGCTTTTTGCTGTTTCTGTCGTAATAGCGGCAAGTTTGTTTATGGTATTTTTATATCCGGTATTACAGAAAAGGATTGAAGAAAAGAATAAGGACAAGAATGTCATATATATCCAGAAGGATAATTACATACTTGCAGATAACCAGACTGCAGAATATTCAGATATATTGACAGAGAAGGACCTGAAAGATAATTATGAGGCTGCTATGGCAGCACTTCGCGCAAAAGTTGAGGATGTTAATAAATGTGTGGTTTCTGTTGACATTGAACAGCCATTTTCTAATGTTCCGACAATTGAAAGCAGTCAGACAGAGGTGGCAGGACTTGTGGTTGCCAATGTTAATTCAACATATCTTGTGCTTACAAGTTCAAGCCTTTTAGAACCTGGAATGAATTATATAGTAAGGCTTTCTGATGAAGTCCAGACAGAAGCTGCATTTGTATGCAGAAATACAGCTTCAGGAATAGGAATTGTGAGTATTAATGCATCTAAGCTTACAGCTGAACAACGTAACAGTATCGCAGTTGCGCAGCTGGATAATTCTTATATGGTAAAGCAGGGAGATCTTGTGATTGCATCAGGAAAGCTTTATGAGACTTCGAAAGGCGTGTCATACGGAACAATTGCAGGTTCTAAGGTTGAGTATAGTAAAGACAGCGGTTATGAGGTTTTTGAGACAAGTGTAAGTATTACTGCGGGCGGTTTTGCCATATTGTTTAATTCTGAAGGAAATGTAGTTGGTGTATCTAAGGCTTCAACAGATACAAGTTCGAAATTCATTGGAATATCTGACCTTAAGGCACAGATTGAGACTATGATTAATGAGCATGGAATCATGTACTGTGGTATTACAGGACAGAATGTAACAGAGGAGCTTGCAGCCAAATACGGACTTCCGAGTGGTGTATACATATCTAATGTGGATATTGATTCGCCGGCATATTATGCAGGATTGCAGGCAGGAGATGTAATTAGTGCAATTAATGGACAAAGTATTTTGACAATTCAGCAGTTTAGTGAGAAACTATATCAGTGCGCTGATGGAGAAGCTATGTATGTGACAGCTATGAGGCAGGGAAAAGATGGCTATTCAGATGTAGCATTTTCAGTAAGTGTACAGTTAAAACAACTTAATTAACGGAGGCAGAAGGATTTATGCGTTATATAGAGACTCTTAAAGATGGTGAGAGAATTTCAGAGGTATATCTGTGCAAATCAAAATCAATAGCACTTACTAAGACAGGCAAGGAATATGCCAATGTAATGCTTGCAGATAAAACAGGACAGATTGACTCTAAGATATGGGATCTTAATTCAGGCGGAATTGCTGAATTTGATGTTAATGATTATGTTGCGGTAACAGGACAGGTAACAAGCTATAACGGAGCATTACAGTTTAAGATAGAGAGAGCAAGAATTGCATCAGAGAATGAATATGTTGCAGCAGATTATGTACCATCTTCAAGATATAATATTGATAATATGTTTGCAGAACTGATGAAGTATGTAGACAGTGTTAAGAGTACATATATGAAGCAGCTGTTATATTCTTTCTTTAAAGATGAAACATTTGCAAAGAAGTTCAAATGTGTATCAGCAGCCAAGACAGTACATCACGGTTTCGCTGGCGGATTGTTAGAGCACAGCTTAAGTGTTACAAGATTATGTGACAAGATGAGCAGCAACTATGATTTTCTTAACAGGGATCTGCTTATAACATGTGCAATGCTGCATGATGTCGGCAAGGTTAAGGAATTATCTGAATTTCCTAAGAATGATTACACTGACGAGGGTAATTTCTTAGGACATATCGTTATTGGATATGAGATGGTTATGGAGAAGGCTAAGCAGATAGACGGATTCCCTGATATGCTTGCAATGCAGATTGGACACTGCATACTTTCACATCACGGAGAGCTTGAGTACGGCTCACCTAAGAAGCCATCAATAGCAGAGGCTGTTGCATTATCTATGGCTGATAATATGGATGCAAAGCTTGAGACATTAAGGGAAGCACTTGAAGCCAAGGATACCAACGACTGGCTTGGTTATAACAGATGGCTTGATTCTAATATAAGAAGGACAACTAATGAGTTTTAAGAAAGATGATAAAGTAACATTTGTAATAGAAGATATAGGAACCGGAGGAGAGGGTATCGGCAAGGTTGACGGATATACCCTCTTTGTTAAGGATGCGATAATCGGCGACAAGATTGAGGCAAAGATTATTAAAGCTAAGAAAAATTACGGCTATGCAAGGCTTGAAAAGATTATTGAGGCTTCATCTGACAGAGTGACTCCTGCCTGTCCTGTCGCAAGACAGTGCGGTGGCTGTCAGATTCAGCAGATGAGTTATCAGGCACAGCTTAGATTTAAGGAAAAGCTGGTTGACGATAATCTTAAGCGAATCGGTAAGATAGAAGGTTATGAGTTTTTTCCGGCAATCGGAATGGAAGAGCCTTTCAGATACAGAAATAAAGCGCAGTATCCGGTTGGAACTGCCAAAGATGGAAGCATTGTGATGGGCTTCTATGCAGGAAGAACTCATTCTATTATCTCATGTACAGACTGTAAGATTGGTGCTGTCGAGAACCAGTATATTCTTGCTGTGATAAAGAGCTGGATGGAGCTCAACGGTGTTGCACCATATGATGAGCAGACAGGAAGAGGGCTTGTGCGTCATGTCCTTATAAGAACAGGCTTTCACACAGACGAGATAATGGTCTGTCTTGTTATTAACGGCACCAAGATGTCTGATAAGTTAAAGGAATCGCTTGTAGGGCGCCTTACAGAAGTGTCGCTTGATTCAGATATAAGTACAGACAAATGCATCAAATCAATTATGCTTAATTTCAACACGGAGAACACTAATGTCATTCTTGGCAGACAGTGCGAGACTCTGTGGGGAAAAAGCTATATTGAAGATTATATCGGTGACATTAAGTATCAGATATCACCGCTTTCGTTCTTTCAGGTTAATCCAAGACAGACTGAGAAGCTGTATGGAAAAGCCCTTGAATACGCAGGTCTTACAGGCAATGAGACTGTATGGGACTTATATTGCGGAATAGGAACAATATCGTTATTCCTTGCCAAGAATGCAAGAAAGGTATATGGTGTTGAAATTGTTCCGCAAGCCATAGAAGATGCTAAGAACAATGCGGCAATTAACGGCATTGATAATGCTGAATTCTTTGTCGGAAAGGCTGAGGAGGTCGTACCGCATTTTTATGAAGAAATGGCGCGGCTGGCAGCAGACACATCTGCAACCGAAGCTCAGCGTGAGGAAGCAAGAAAGAGCATTACTCCTGATGTCGTAGTCGTTGACCCGCCAAGAAAAGGCTGTGACGAGTCGCTTCTTGACACGATTGTCAAGATGTCGCCTGAGCGTATCGTGTATGTAAGCTGCGATTCGGCAACACTCGCCCGTGACTTAGGCCTCCTTGCGGCTAAGGGCTACAAGACTGTTAAGGTACAGCCTGTGGATCAGTTCTCGCATACGGTGCATGTAGAGAGTGTGGCGATGATTTTGAAAGAACAGCCGGCAATTGATTAATGTTGCAGCATGAAGGTATCATTGCACAGAATAGATGCTCAAAATTAAAAGAAAAGTATCTGATTGAAATAAAGCATATGACAAAATAACGCATTGCGTAACATACAAGACAATGTTACAATAATAAAAATGCATTAAGAGGTGATATATTATGACTATAGCAGAGACAATAAAGCAGCTCAGAGAAAGCGTTGGAATGACTAGAAAAGAATTTTCACAGCACACAGGTATTCCTGTGCGTACATTAGAGGACTGGGAGGCATCAAGAAGAACTCCACCAGAATACATTCCACGGCTGATTGCATACCAGTTAAAGTATGAGGAACTGCTCAGAGAGAAAGAAAATGACAATTTATAATTGAGTTTTAATTTATAAAAAGTGTTCTGATCCGGGCACTTTTTATAAAATTTTAAGTAGCCAGTACAATTATTAGATGTTAATATATTACTATGTAACCCGAAACTGATATTTAAGAGCGAAGGGAGATTTTATTGAAGGCTGGATTATTAAGGACACAATTTAGTTACCAGAATACAGTGGTAAGAGAGAAGATGAAGGAAAAGACAAAGGAGTCTGTTAGTGCGGTAGTACCGATAATGCTTATAGTGTTGCTTCTTGGCTTTACAATAGCACCTCTTTCACCTAGTATACTGGTTGAATTCATTGTTGGAGCCGTGCTGGTTATTATTGGCATGGTGTTTTTTTCTTTAGGGGCAGAATTGTCCATGACGCCAATGGGTGAAAGAGTTGGCGGAAGTATGTTAAGGACTAAGAAATTATGGATGATTGTAGCAATTGGATTTATTCTTGGAGTTATAATTACGATTTCTGAGCCGGATTTGCAGGTGCTTGCAGGACAGGTGGCAGCAGTTCCTAATATGGTGCTTATATTATCTGTAGCAGTTGGAGTAGGTGTATTTCTTGTTGCTGCACTTTTAAGAATACTTTTTGGAATACCGTTAGCACCGCTTCTGCTAGTGTTTTATGCAATTGTTTTTGCACTTGCGATGTTTGTTCCTAAAGGCTTTCTTGCAGTTGCATTTGATTCAGGGGGAGTAACAACCGGTCCGATGACTGTACCATTTATAATGGCTCTTGGTGTGGGTATTTCTTCTATCCGAAACGATAAACATGCCGGCAATGATAGTTTTGGTCTTGTATCATTATGTTCAATCGGACCAATACTTGCTGTTCTTATTCTTGGAATGGTTTATAGTACAGAGGGTAATTTTACAACAACAGCAATTACTGAAGTAAGCGATTCTGTTGAACTTGGTAAGCTGTTCCTGTATGAGATACCGAAATATCTGAAAGAAATAGCACTGTCACTTCTTCCAATAGTTGTATTTTTCGGAGTGTTTCAGATATTTGCTCCAAAGATGAATAAGAAGTCGCTTATGAAGATATGCGTTGGACTTGTGTATACATATATTGGACTTGTACTTTTTCTTACAGGTGCTAATGTTGGATTTATTCCAGCAGGTAATTATCTTGGATCAGTGCTTGCTTCATTATCATTTAGATGGATTATCGTACCTACTGGCATGATAATAGGATATTTCATTGTTAAGGCAGAGCCTGCTGTATATGTGCTTATGCATCAGGTAGAAGAACTGACATCAGGAAGCATATCAGGCAAATCAATGCAGATAAGTCTTTCTGTAGGTGTTGCAGTATCTGTTGGCCTTTCAATGATAAGAGTGCTGACAGGCATCTCAATATTATATTTTCTTATTCCGGGTTATGGAATAGCACTGATACTTACGCTTTTTGTTCCTAAGATATTCACTGCCATAGCATTTGACTCCGGAGGAGTTGCGTCAGGTCCGATGACAGCTACATTTTTACTGCCACTGGCACAGGGAGCATGTCTCGCAGTAGGCGGTAATATTGTAACTGACGCATTCGGTGTTGTTGCCATGGTTGCCATGACACCTCTTATAACTTTGCAGATACTTGGTGTTATATACAGAATCAAGGACAGCAGCAGAGCAAATGTGCCACAGACTGTTGCACCTGTTGTGGATATGTTTGCAGAGCTTTCAGATGATGCGATTATTGAATTGTAGAGGTGACGGATATGAGTGAAGTATATGTAATGGTAACAATATGCAGCAGGAAGAATATGCCGCGTTTTGTTGATTGCTATAAGGATTATAATGTTGAAGCAGCTAATATATCGTTAGGCAGGGGAACAGCATCAAGTGATGTACTTGATTTACTGGGACTTGAGGATGACGAGAAGGGTATCCATATGTCACTTGTTACAGAGAATACATGGAAGAATGTTAAGAAGGGGCTTCAGAGTAAGTTAAGAATAGATGTGCCAGGAACCGGAATCGCATTTATAGTGTCGCTAAGCAGTATTGGTGGCAAGAGAGAGCTGGGATTCTTAATTGACGGGCAGGAATATAAGAAAGGAGATGAGAGCACATTGAAGGATACTAAACATGAACTTATTGTTGCAATAGCTAATTATGGATATAATACACAGGTGATGAGAGCAGCGGAAGAAGGCGGTGCAACAGGTGGAACGGTGCTTCATGGAAAGGGTGTTGGAATGAAACGGGCAGAGCAGTTCCTTGGAGTTTCGCTTGTTTCAGAGAAGGAAGTAATTCTTATTGTTGCAAAGTCATCACAGAAAAATGCTATTATGCGTGCTATAATGGACAAAGCCGGCGTAGACAGCAAGGCAGGAACTATTGTGTTCTCACTTCCTGTTACAAGTACGGCAGGACTGCGTATTCTTGAGGATTCGCAGGATGAAGAGGTTGATGATGAAAACAATAATTGATTACCAGAATGATGAAAGAGAAAAGGTTCTGCTTGATGTAAGAGACAAGCAGGAATTCGAGAAGGAAACATATCCCGGAGCAAGAAATTGGTACTGGGAGGAACTGATTAAGGTGCTTGAAGAAACACCGGAGGAATTCATACAGCAGTTTGATAAGAGTGTTCCTATATATCTTCTGTGCTATACGGGTCTGCACAGTGATGATCTGGCAGATATTCTTGAAGAAATGGGTTATGAGGTCTACAGTCTGTATGGCGGCTGGGGCGCTTATATGAAGTGGAAGTTCGAGAATTATGTCAAGGAAGCACAGGCAGAGAATGAGCTTTCAGGTGAAGAAAGAGTTAAGGAAATAGAGCGGAGCATAGTCAAGAAGTTCAGAAAGCCTATATGGAGAAAGTTCACACAGGCACTTAATGAATATGACCTTATACAGGACGGAGATAAGATTGCTGTCTGTATATCAGGCGGTAAGGATTCTATGCTTATGGCGAAGCTTTTTCAGGAGCTTAAGAGGCATGGAAAGAATAATTTTGAACTTGTATTCCTGGTTATGAATCCGGGATACAATGATATTAATTATCAGGTTATTCTTAATAATGCAAAGATTCTTGATATTCCTATAACCGTGTTCAAATCAGAGATATTCGATACGGTTGCAGATATAGAGGAGTCTCCATGTTATCTGTGTGCCCGAATGAGAAGAGGATATCTGTATAGTAAGGCTAAAGAGCTTGGATGTAACAAGATAGCGTTAGGTCATCATTATGATGATGTTATTGAGACAATTCTTATGGGAATGTTGTATGGTGCGCAGATTCAGACTATGATGCCAAAGCTTCACAGCACTAATTTTGAGGGCATGGAGCTTATAAGACCGCTTTACCTTATAAGAGAAGCAGATATAATACATTGGAGAGATTATAATAATCTTGCATTTATACAGTGTGCATGCAGGCTTACAGAGAGCTGTGCTTCATGCGGTGGAACAGAAAAGGGTTCTAAGAGAGGCGAGATTAAGCAGCTTATCAAAGATTTGACTAAAGTAAGCCCTTACATTGAGAAGAACATATTCAGAAGTGTTGAAAATGTTAATCTTGATACAGTTATTGCGTATAAGCAGTACGGTGTTAAGCATAATTTCCTTGAAAGATATGATGAAATGGGAAGACTCAATGGCGCATCAGGCAGCCAGACAGCAGATAATAAGGAGATGGAATAAATATGTCATCACAATATAATTGCGATTACTGCAATAACCTTGTATATGACGAGGAGATTGAAGGATATGTATGTGATGTTGATATGGACGAGGACGATTACGCAAGACTTTTAAGTTCTTCATATAAGCAGTGTCCATATTATCAGAGCAATGACGAATATAAGATAGTACGTCATCAGATGTAATGTTTATATTAAGGGGGAATCTATGGACGATAAGAGGTATGCGGTTCTTATTGATTCGGACAATATTTCATCAAAATATATTTCTAATATATTAGATGAAATGACTAAGTATGGAGTTATAACGTACAAGCGAATATATGGGGACTGGACAAGTCCGCAGGCGGGCAAATGGAAGAAAGAATTGATGGAGAATTCAATTACACCAATACAGCAGTTTCGCAACACAGTAGGCAAGAATGCTACTGATTCAACACTTATAATTGACGCTATGGATATTCTGTATACGAAAAATGTGGATGGATTCTGTATTGTATCAAGTGATGGAGATTTTACAAGACTGGCAAGCAGGCTGCGTGAATCTGGCATGGAAGTTATTGGAATGGGTGAGAACAAAACACCAAGGTCATTCAGGGCAGCATGTTCAGTATTTACTGATCTGGAACTTTTACAGGATCAGGAGGATGAAGAAATTACAGCTGTTAATAATAAGCAGAGGCCTAACAGATCACACAATATTATACGAATTTCCAAAATCGAAAATGCTATTATTGAGATTATCCAGGAAAATGATAATAAGGGAAAGCAGACGGATTTAGGAGAGATAGGAAGCCGTTTGCAGAAAAAATATTCTGACTTTGATGTCCGTAATTATGGGTATAGCTCATTATCCACATTTATCAATGAGATGGACGGGTTCAAGACATATAAGGTTAATAATGCAGTACTGGTAAAGCTCAAAGAAGATGACAATATTAAAGAACAGGTTGTTAAATACGCAATAGATAATGTCAGAGCAAGCAAGGCAACAGGAGTTGAGCTTGCAATACTTGGACAGAGAATACATAGTCAGTATCCGAAATTCAAGGCAAAGGAATATGGATATTCAACTCTGACAAAATTTGTATCAAGCATAAAAGAACTGCTAATAGAAACAACAGATAACAAAAGAATAGTATTTATAAGAAAGAAGGAGTCATAATGAACAAGATAGCAAGTTTTACGGTGAATCATCTTGATTTACTGACAGGTGTATATGTATCAAGAAAGGATTATATCGGAGATGTATGTCTTACAACATTTGATTTAAGATTTACAAGACCTAATGAAGAGCCACCTATGGATACTCCGGGGATTCATTCAATTGAACATCTTGTTGCTACATTTTTAAGGAATCATGCAGAATGGGCTGAGAAAACTATATATTTCGGACCTATGGGCTGCAGAACAGGTTTTTATGTTATATTTGCAGGAGATTTAAAGTCCGAGGATATTATCGGGGTATTAAGAGAAGCTGCAGATTATGTTCTTAATTATGACGATAATACACCAATTCCTGGATATTCACCAAGAGACTGTGGTAATTATCTGGATAACAATCTTAAGCTTGCGAAGATATATATGAAGAAGTTTAAGGAGGAGGTTCTGGATAATCCGGTTGAGGAGAGGTTGAGTTATCCACAGTAGCGTGTAGGTGGTGCCAGTCTGGGGATATCGGGCTGTGGCTTTCATGAATTACTGCGCTTAGCAGGAGTAAATGCCGCCATATACAGAGTTTTTTACAGCGTGCAAAAGCAAACGCACTTCGTTTGAACGAGCTTTTGCACGCTGAACTTTTGTCTATGGCGGCATTAACTCCTGCACAGCTCGTAATAAATCAAGCCACAGCCCGATACCCCCAGACTGGCAATCTACATAGTGGAGAACTGGCAGGGGGGGAAAATCCCACTAATCAGATTCGGATTGACTGTCTGATTAGTGGGATTTTTTGTGATGTGAGTAGAACCAGCCAGATTTGGCTTCGCCTGTCTGGCTGGATATAAAGTAAGATAGCCGAAAACAGATTCAGCTTCGCTTGTCTGTTTTCGGCTATCTTTTTATGAGAGTGAGTAATTATCACATATGTAATAATGTTTTATTTTATACCTCGAATAATAATTCGCTGTAGCTTGGGAATGGCCAGAATTCCTTATCTACTATCATCTCGGCTTTATCTACTGGAGCTCTTAATTCGTCCATTGCAACCTTTACTGTATCTCTGAAGTATTCAGCCTGTGCTTTTCCTTCAAATGTAGCTGCTGTAGCAACTGTCTCTGCAAGCTTAGCTGAAGCTGCCTTCATTTCCTTTAAGTAACCAGATACTTCTGTAAGGATGTCTGCCTGAACTGAAGCGTCTGCACCAGCTTCCTTAACTGAAAGTACTGAGTTAGCAAGTTCTGTTGTGTATGAGATAACAGCAGGAATGATTTCCTTGCCAGCCATATCTATCATTGTCTTAGCTTCGATGTTGATTGCCTTAGAGTAAGCTTCGTACTTAATCTCAGCTCTTGACTTTAATTCAGCTTCTGTGAATACACCAAATCCTTCAAACATCTTAACTGTTTCAGGTTTAACAAGTGAACCAACAGCCTCAACCATAGATTTGATATTTGGAAGTCCTCTTCTTTCAGCTTCTGCTACCCATTCATCTGAGTAACCATTACCATTGAATACAACTCTGTGATGGTCTGTGAAAAGCTTCTTAATCATATCATGGACAGCCATCTGCATATCCTCAGAACCCTCTAATTCATCAGCAATTTCCTTAAAGCTTTCTGCAACGATTGTATTAAGAACAACATTTGCAGGAGCGATAGAATCTGAAGAACCAACCATACGGAACTCAAACTTGTTACCTGTGAATGCGAATGGAGATGTTCTGTTTCTATCAGTAGCATCCTTGTTAAGGTCTGGAAGAGTAGAAGCACCAGTCTTTAACTTACCCTTCTGGATAGAGCTTGTAGCATCACCCTTATCAATTAACTGCATAACTACATCTTCAAGCTGCTCACCAAGGAACATAGAGATGATAGCTGGAGGAGCTTCGTTAGCTCCAAGTCTGTGATCGTTACCCACATCAGATGCAGACTCACGAAGAAGGTCAGCATGCTTATCAACAGCCCTCATAATTGCACCAAGTACAAGAAGGAACTGGAAGTTTTCATGAGGTGTCTTACCTGGGTCAAGCATGTTAATGCCGTCATCAGTTGTGATAGACCAGTTGTTATGCTTACCAGAACCGTTAACACCTGCAAATGGCTTCTCATGGAGAAGGCATACAAGGCCATGTCTGTAAGCAACCTTCTTCATAACTTCCATCATAAGCTGGTTGTTATCTGTAGCAATATTGCACTGTGCATAGATAGGAGCTAACTCATGCTGTGCAGGAGCAACTTCATTATGCTGTGTCTTAGCAGATACACCAAGTTTCCATAATTCTTCATTAATATCTTTCATGAAAGCGGCAATTCTTTCACGGATAGAACCAAAGTAGTGATCATCAAGTTCCTGACCCTTAGGAGGCATAGCTCCGAATAAAGTACGGCCAGAGAAGATAAGATCCTTTCTCTGTAAATATTTCTCTCTGTCTACAATGAAGTATTCCTGTTCAGCACCTACAGAAGGAGTAACTTTCTTAGATGTTGTATTACCCATAAGTCTTAAAATACGAAGAGCCTGCTCGTTGATGGCATCCATTGAACGAAGTAATGGAGTCTTCTGGTCAAGAGCCTCACCTGTGTAAGAGCAGAATGCTGTAGGTATACAAAGAGTAGCACCCTGGGCACCTTCACGTACGAATGCAGGAGATGTACAATCCCATGCTGTATATCCTCTGGCCTCGAATGTTGCACGAAGACCACCTGAAGGGAATGATGAAGCATCAGGTTCACCCTTAATCAATTCCTTGCCTGAGAATTCCATAAGCACCTTTCCGTCTGACTTAGGTGCTGATATAAATGAATCATGTTTCTCAGCAGTAGTTCCTGTTAAAGGCTGGAACCAATGTGTGTAATGAGTTGCACCTTTCTCGATAGCCCAGTCTTTCATAGCATTAGCGATAACATCAGCATCTGCTAAAGATAACTCCTGCACACCTTCCATTGTTAATTTAAGGTTTTTGTAAACGTTCTTTGGTAAACGTTCTTTCATAACTGTGTCATTAAACACATTCTCGCCGAAGATGTCAGCTACATTGAATCTTTCACTCATAACTTCCTCATCCTTCCTTTTCTTATCTTTTTATTAGTAAAACTAAAAAATGGCGTCCAAGTATATACTTATACAAATATATAAATGGAACGCCTTTGTTCTACCTTATTTAATTAGCGACAGCCTACTGTCTTTAAATAAAATAACTCATATTGTATGAATTTGCAAGTGCTTTTTTGAAAATATTAAAAAAATTAAGCCTGCATGAAATATGAGTGTTAAAATGCTTATTCTGAAGCGGATACAGATGCTTCAGAAGATGTTCCATTATCTAACTTAGATTCTCCGACATATGTACCTGATACAATAACACGTTGTTTAGAATCATCTGTGCAGGTTGAAAATGTAACTACCTGTGTTGCGTTAGAAATATCGACTCCGGTATTGTACAGTGATTCAGCCTGAACATTCTTTGCGTATTCGCGAAGGCCGGACAGATTGCTGAAATTGAATGTAAATGTATCACTTATTGGATCAGTTATATATACTGTAAAAATCTTGTACTCACGGATTACATCCTCTGTATATATATAAAAAACATCATTACCTTCCGTCTGGTAGAAACCAGAATTCTTATATCTGGCAAGAGTACCAAACATAGCACCAGAACCCATGTTATGTCCATATATAATAACATGGCTGGCATTAAGACCCTCTTTAATTCGATAATCAACGAAAAGGCATCCGTTGCGGTTGTAAGTTTTATCAAATGTATGAGTAAGATAAAAATCATTATCGGTTGTCTGGGCAATAGGAAGCCTTATATCTACCGATGGTACATAAAGAAAACCAAGACCATCAGGATTAATATCAAGCAGTGCCTGATGATTATAGACAAAAGGGATTGTTACATCCTGATTATCTTCGCCTATGGTAATATTAACAGGTGTATCATCAAGGACATTGCCTTCAATATTATCATAAATATCGTTACCCTTCTTGTATTCAAGAAGAATGGATACAAGCCTGACTGCTGCAAAAACAAAAACGCATGCACATATAATTAAAATAATACGGCTTATTATGCTCGAGCGTTTTTTCTTTTTTTCTTTAGCGTCAAAAGCGAAATCCGCTTCGTCTGGTTCTGTTTCAGGTGAAGCAGATGTTATAAAATCATCATCTTCATCTGTCTTTAAGTTACTCATAAATATCTCCAATCATCATCAAGCTTTTCCTGCTGAACCAAAAAGATTAATCTTCTCGCGGACAGTTTCTTTAATTGCTTCACAGCCTGGAGCCAGAAGCTTTCTAGGATCAAAGCCCTTTCCTTCAAGATCTTTGCCTGCTTCAATATACTTTCTTGTTGCATCAGCAAATGAAAGCTGGCACTCTGTGTTAACATTAATCTTAGAAACTCCAAGAGAGATTGCCTTCTGAATCATATCTGCAGGAATACCTGTACCACCATGAAGAACTAATGGCATATTACCAATCTTATCCTTAACAGCTGCAAGAGTCTCAAAGCTTAATCCTGGCCAGTTAGCAGGATACTTTCCATGTATATTACCGATACCTGCTGCAAGCATGTCTACACCAAGATCTGCAATAGCTTTACATTCATCAGGGTCTGCACATTCACCCATTCCGATAACACCATCTTCTTCGCCGCCTATTGAACCAACTTCTGCCTCAATAGAAAGACCAAGATTATGCGCTACATTGACAAGCTCGGTTGTCTTCTTGATATTCTCATCAATTGGATAATGAGAACCGTCAAACATAATAGATGTGAAGCCTGCTTTGATACATTTGTAGCATCCTTCATATGTTCCGTGGTCAAGATGAAGAGCAACAGGAACAGTGATTCCAAGAGACTTGTCCATAGCCTTAACCATGGCTGCAACAGTCTCGAAACCTGTCATATATTTACCAGCACCTTCAGATACACCAAGGATTACAGGAGCATTCATCTCCTGTGCAGTAAGGAGAATAGACTTAGTCCATTCAAGGTTATTGATGTTGAACTGTCCGACAGCATATTTGCCGGCAAGAGCTTTGTCTAACATTTCTTTAGCTGAAACTAACATATTTCTTTACCTCCATTGCACGATTTCGTATGACAACATTATATCTCATATCATTAAAAATGAAAAGGAATATTTATATGATATTTATGTGTTAATACAAAGAAATATGATGTATAATCATGTATGTCCTAAGAAAATATCTAAAGAGAGGAGACCTGTATGGGTTATTTAACATTTTTTATCAACAGGATAGCACTTGAAGCTGATACCAGTGCCGCAATGGATTTCTATAATAGTGAAGAGCATGCCGGCACAAGCTATCTGCCATTTATTGGGTTCATGCTTTTTCTTGCAGGAATTGTTGTAATTATTGTCGGACTTGCAACATATCTTACGGCAAAACATAATTTTAACATATTCTTTGATGCAAGAGATGTCAGAATGACATATGATGAACAGATTATGCCTGATGATGAAAAAGCCAGACTTAATAATGAAAAACTTGCTAAAGATAAGAAGAAGGGAAAGATAATAATTATAATAGGAATGGTTTTAGTTATAGCTTCATTCGTCGTATTATAATTATATGCAGGATAAAAAACACCGTCTGCCGGAGTAGCAGACGGTGAAAGAGGGAGGAGAGCTGTTTATTAACAACTCGATTTATGAAAAACATATAGTAGAAAATGTCTTGTTCTTATGATTAAATTATATTGAACAAAAGTGAAGAAACAATGTGCATAGTGTTAAATCTTATTGAATTAGATATGAATAATTTATGAACAAGTGTGGATTAAGGAGGGGAATATGCCAACAATTTACAAATGCCCTGGGTGTGGTGCTGCTATGGAGTTTGACAGTACAACACAGAAATTAGGCTGTCCGTCATGTGGAATGCAGATTGATGTGCGGGAATATGAAGAGAAATATTCACAGAACAGTACACAGGGAGAATATGACAAAGAGATGAAGATGTACCATTGTAATACATGTGGTGCAGAGCTTGTGGCTGATGAATATACATCGGCAACATTTTGTTCGTTCTGTGGTAATCCGACACTTGTGGAGGACAGACTTAAAGGTGAATTCAAGCCATCAACAATTATACCATTTAAGATTAACAAGGATAAAGCAGTAGAGATTTACAAAAACTGGTGTAAGAAAGGACCACTCACGCCATCTGCTCTATCAAGAAATTCAACAATTGAGAAAATAAGCGGACTGTATGTACCTTACTGGCTGTATGATTATTCGGCACAGACTGATATGCATGCTAATGCAGAAAGGGTCAGGACAACAAGAAAAGGAGATACAGAGTATATATACACAGATCATTTCCAGGTGTTCAGAAATATATCTGCAAAGTTTGAGAAGATTCCGGCAGATGCATCTGAGAAAATGCCTGATGATGCGATGGATAAGCTGGAGCCATTTAACTATAATGAATTAACTGCATTTTCAATGCCATATCTTTCAGGATATCTTTCAGAAAGATATAATTATACAGCAGACCAGATACAGGAGAGGGCTACGAGAAGAGCTGACAAATATATAACAGATATTGCAATGTCAACAATTACCGGTTATTCATCTGTTAATATAATCCACAATGACATAACAATGCGTCCGACAGGAAGCCAGTATGCATTATTTCCGGTATGGGTACTTAATTACAGGTTTAACAAGAAGAATTTCCAGTTCATGCTTAACGGACAGACAGGCAAGATAGTTGCTGACAGACCGATAAGCGGAAAGAAAGCATTTGGATTCGGAGCGGGAATATTCATTGTTACACTTATTATTACTATGTTTGGAGGGCTTTTGTTCATATGATGAAGATTAATAAGAAGATAAAGGCTTTCATGAGCATAATTATGGCATGTTTTATGTGTGTGGGAGTGTTGTTAAGTATTAAGACTGATGTGTATGCAGATTCATCAAAGGAATATGTATATGACAATGCAGGAATTCTTACTGCTGATGAGATAAGTAAGCTAAAGAGCCAGTGTAAGAAAGCATCTGAGGATTCAGAGTGTGATATAGTTATTATCACAACTAATATAGGACATGATGGCAGTACGATGGACAGCTATCTTAAGAAATTCCTTGATGATAACGGATATTCAAAGGATGCAGTAATATATGGCGTTGATATGCAGTCAAGAGCTGATAGAATGTATACACAGGGCAAGGCAGGAACTGATATTTCACAGGAGACAATTGATGATATAAGAGAAGCGTGTGAGGAGAAGCTTTCGGATAAGGATTATTACAAAGCATTTTCTAAGTACATCAAGAATATGAATATGTGCATGACTACAAGTATAGTCAAAAAACTTACATACAAAATGTGGATAAAGCTTCTTATTGCATCAGGAGTTGCAGTTGCTGCTGTTCTTACAATGATGCATAATGCCAAGGCAAGAATGACAGTTAGCAGTACAGAATATACGAAAGACCATAACTTTAAGGTTAATGACAGAAGAGACGTGTTCATTAATACAACAGTTGTTACAAGACATATTGAGCGCAACAATAGCAGCGGAAGCAGCGGCGGAGGCGGTGGAAACAGTGGCTCTGGCGGACATTTCTAGATAATAACCAGATAATAATAAGGGCGGGTACAGCAATTAACTGTATCCGCCTTTTTGATGTCAATGGATGAACTTTAATTATAACTTCTCTGGTTCTGGATATTCCTCGCCAAATGTCTCAACAGTAACAGTTTTCATAACCTGTGGCTTTCTAGGTCTGTCGCTGTAGTCTGTGTCTACGCCTGCAATCTTGTCAAGAATATCTTCACCCTCGATAAGCTTACCGAATGCAGCGTAATCTCCATCAAGATGAGGGGCGTTCTGGTGCATGATAAAGAACTGTGAACCTGCAGAATCAGGTCTCATAGAACGTGCCATTGAAAGAACACCTCTTGTATGCTTTAAGTCGTTCTTGAATCCGTTAGATGCGAATTCACCCTTGATAGAGTAGCCAGGGCCACCCATACCAGTTCCTTCAGGGTCACCACCCTGAATCATAAATCCTGCGATTACTCTGTGAAATATAAGTCCGTCATAGAATCCTTTCTGAACAAGATTGACGAAATTATTAACTGATGTAGGTGCGATTTCCGGATAAAGCTCAGCTTTCATCACATCGCCGTTTTCCATTGTAAATGTAACTATTGGATTAGCCATATTATTCCTCCTGAAATTCATTAAATTGCCCGCTTGTCTGCATAAGCAAAATGTGATGTAATTAATTCTAAATACTACAGTATAAAAAGTCAAATTAAAACTTTGGAAACAATTATAAAGAGGCATATATGAGAAAATGTATTGATATGGGCGAGGGCAGAGAAATAATAATTAACGATAAAGATATGTTAAAACCGGATGGAATACTGGAGATTCCGGACATAGGGCTTGGGGAAGCATATCGGGGAAAAGCTTCATATGTTGTATATGATGAGGAAGATATTGATGACGACATGTTAGAACTTGTATGCGCCAGAAAATACAATGAGCCGCTTGTGATTGCAGAGACGGGGAAGTTTATTATAAGGGAGATGACAGTTGGGGATTTACCACATTTATACGAATTATATCAGACACTTTCAGACTGCCCATATGTTGAACCGTTATATGAATATGAGGATGAGAAAGCATTTACAATAAAATACATTGAGAATATGTATGGCTTCTTCGGGTACGGTCTGTGGCTTGTGTTTGATAAGAAAACAGGTGAGCTTGTGGCAAGGGCAGGCATTGAAAACCGCAGTATAGACGGGCAGAACTGTCAGGAGCTTGGGTACCTTGTGAAAAAAAGCTGGCAGGGAAAGCATGTGGCATGGGAAGTTATGAACCATATAGTGGATATTGCTAAGGACAGATTCGGCTTGGAAGAATTGTATATATGCACAGAGAAAACAAATAACCCGTCCATACAGCTTGCATTGAAACTGGGTTTCACATTGTATGCAGGCGATACAGACGGGATGAATATATATAGAAAAAAGCTGTAATTATATCAGGCTGACTTCATATTAAATACATATCTTATAAAATCAGCAGCATTGGTCTGATACTTTGATGATGACACAACACCGTAGCAAGGGTCTTTCATATTCAGGTCGCTGTCTTTAATTACAGGAGCTTCTGAGATATCTACAGCAATAGGATATGTCTCTCCGGCAGTGTTAGTGAAATACACAATATAATCATCTAACTGCTCTAATTCATCATCAGAGAATATGTCACGTAAATCACAGAAGAATATATCCTTGTCAGTACAGAAGTAATCAATATACTCACGTTCAGAAAGATATCCGTCCAGAGAGCCGGTTGAAGCATATGTATACAGCTTGTTGGCAGAAACAAAAGCTTCTTCATCCATTGCAACTTCTTTCAGTGAAAATGTATATGAGAAATCAACCTGTTCTTTCTTGCCGTCAATTCCAAGATAGTCTGTAAGCCCGGTTGTGAGAATATCAGTATCATTTTCATAACCTGTCATCTTGCCATCAAGTACAGCAACAAAACATACAGTATCATAATTATTCTTAACTATGGACGAAATAAGAGAAACTGCGAATATAACTGCAAGGATAACTCCAACTATCGGAATCCAGTAATAGCTCCATATGTATTTGATTTTATCTGAAAAAGACAAATCTTTAAGCTTTTTACGCTGTTCTTTAATTTCGTCGTGAATGTTGTTTCCTTTAGCCATAAACACTCCTTAATAATCGTTATTGTTTAACAGTTTATCACAAAAGCTGTGGCAAAAAAACAGCTTTTATAAACATTTAAGAAATATATACGAAAAATTCTTTGATTTTTATGGCAGGTCTTGTATAATCATAGTGTTTAAGCAAAGGGGTATATAATTATGAATGGATTTGGATTAGATGGAAAACTTTTTAGAGGACTCACCAAGGCAGGTGACTTTATAATACTGGCAGTTATTACAGTTGTATTTTGTCTGCCGGTTGTAACAATAGGAGCATCGCTTACAGCAGCATTTTATTCAGGAATAAAATTAGTACGAGACGAGGAAAGTTATGTATACAAAGATTTCTGGAAGTCGTTCAAGATGAACTTCGTACAGGGACTTCTGTTAGAGATTGTACATGGAGTTATCGGCTTTCTTCTTTTTATTGATTTAAGAGCAAGCGTACAGTGGGGACTTGTTCAGGGCTCACAGATAGGAACTTTGTTTATATTTGTTGTAATAGGAGTTATGGCAATATGGGTTGGAATAATGCTTTACTCATTTGCAATGCTTTCAAGATATGACAATAAGCTTATAGGTACACTTAAGAATTCACTTATTATATGTATGCATCATCTTCCACAGACAATAATTATGCTTATAGCAACTGTTGGACTGATATATTTCTCGTGCATATATTTCACTGCATTTATAGTAACAATACCATTGATATTGTATGTTGATTCATATATTTTCTCAAGTATATTCAAGAAATTGGAAAAAGACATGGTTAAGAAAGATGAACCGGAAGTTATCGGGGACAGGGAATCAGAAGATATAATAGAAGATACAACAGATGATAAAGAATAATAATTCCTAAAAGGGGCGGGGTCACAGGCTGGGTAGTTTCCTGTGACCCCATTTTATATATCTGTACGGTTATGGAATACAGATAGCGAAAATTATGTACAAAAAAGAGATAACGGTCAGATGGTAATTCTGACTGTTATCCCCGTTGATAACCAATGCTTAATATGAAATTATAAAGCGTCTGTTCCGCGCTCTCCTGTACGGATTCTGATAGCATCATATACGTCATAAACAAATATCTTGCCATCACCATATTCTCCGGTATTAATCTGCTCAATTATCTGATCAATAATTGTCTCGTAAGTCTCATCTGATACAATTGATTCGACCTTAACCTTTGGAAGAAGATTACCACCGAAATCAACACCATTGTAAACCTGCTTATGTCCACGCTGGCTTCCATATCCCATTATATTAGAAATCATAAGTCCATGCGCACCATTGCTATTAAGGATGGTCTTAAGATCATCAAGTCTTTCAGGTCTGATAATAATCTCTAACTTTTTCATAATTAATATCCTTTCGTGCTGACGACATCATTAAAACACTGAGACTGGCAAAAGTCAACCACCTTACGGTACAAACGAATAATGTAAATATCAGCTTTATATTTGTTAAAAAATGTAAAGCTATCAGTCTTCATAAAGCTGCTTGCTAGTTGAAAAAACTAAAAAACAATAATAGATTGTGATTACAGCAATCAGGGCCTCAACAAGAATAGACCACATTGTTATAGTTGATTTGAATGCAAAGTAGTGCACAAATATTCCGGCAGACATAAGAAGCCATGTTATCTGATAATTTCTTGTAACAGCAGTTTTTTCCTGTATCCTTGCTTCCATGACAAGGGCTTCTGTATAATAATAGGTAAAATATATAGCAAATACGACACTGATACCTATTGCTATAGAATACATGGTCTCTGGTACAGGCCAGGCTCTTGCAATAAGATACTGTGAGAGTATTGCACCGGCAAGTCCGGCAAGAGAAAGAATCATTCCTTTCTTAAAGCGGGAATTAAGTTCTTTCATATTATTGATACCGAGGAATATAAGGATGTATCCGACGATATCATTGCTTATATCAATGTTTACTGTGCCAAAGGAAACCCAGAATCTTGTGCAGATAAGGAAGATTCCTATAATTACGAATATTGAATTCTTTTTGTTCATATTATTAATGTACTCCTTATAAAAATGTATCTTTATATTAAGTTAATCTTGCGGTAAGGTCAACGTAAAAAGCAGGTGTTTATAAAAAATTTATAACAGTGTTTATAAATAAATGTAAATTTATGTAGAAACTTGTTGAATAAGATGGTAAATTATCAGATAAACATGCCGATAAATATAAAACAAGGATGTAATCTATGCAGAAAGGAGTCAGCTATGGGAGTAGGAAGAATTAATATTCATTCATTTTATGATAACTATACAATAGGCAGTAAACATAATAATAATCTGCAGAATACAGAAGATGTTCAGATAGAACAGACAGGAGCTGGCTCACAGGAGGCTGGCAGTCAGAATCAGACTGACAAGGAAATTAACAAAGCACCTGTACATTCTGATCCTAAAGAATTTGCATTTGATTTTGAGAACAGAAACAGATTCAATCTTGTTGCTGCAACAAACAGCATGGAAGATGTTGACATTAAGAAAGCTGTATCTGATATGGAGAAGGATCCGGTACTTGACCAGTACAAGTTCTTTATAGGGACTACACAAAAGATGCAGAAGGTGCCTAATCTTGGTACTGATGCAGATGGTACAGTAACCCTTAAGATGGTGGAGTAGACAGGGATTATAACACTTTTGAAAAATTTTTAAAAAAGTGCTTGCATTCCTGAAAACATTCATGTATAATACAGCATGTCGTCACGATATTGGGCTTTCGCCAAGTGGTAAGGCACTGGATTCTGATTCCAGCACTTCGGGGGTTCGAATCCCTCAAGCCCAGCTAGAAACCTCTCGTAGTCATACGAGAGGTTTTTTTGTGCGAGTAGCGATGAGAATAGACGTAGAAAGGCAACAGCCATACTTGCACTGAAATATTATGAAAGGGCTGGTGAAGCTGCCAGCATAGGTGTTGTTATGATAGAGTTAGGAAAAACACAGTGTCTTAACATTGTAAAGGTAACAGATTTCGGAGTATATCTTGGAACAGAAGAAGATAAAGTCCTTCTTCCTAAAAAACAGGTTCCAGATGATGTTGAAGTGGGAGATGCTCTCACAGTATTTGTTTACAGGGATTCAAGTGACAGACTTATTGCAACTACTAATAAGCCAAAGATTCAGCTTGGAGAACTTAAGAGACTTAAAGTATCACAGGTTACAGGTATTGGCGCATTTCTTGACTGGGGACTTGAAAAAGACCTGCTCATGCCATACAAGGAACAGACAACACATGTATCAGAAGGCTCAGAGTATCTTGTTGCTCTCTATATAGATAAGAGCGGAAGACTTGCAGCCACTATGAGAATTAACAAATATCTTGAAAAGTCAGAGACACTTGTAAAAGACAGTGCGGTTACAGGTACTATAATAGGAATAACCCCTGATTACAGGGCATATGTTGCTGTTGAAGATAAGTATGACGCATTTATACCTATGTCAGAAGTGTTTGAGCCACTTAGTGTAGGTGAGGTTATTCACGGACGTGTTTCAAGAGTAAGAGAAGATGGAAAACTTGTTATAAGCCTTAAGCAGAAGGCTTATATCCAGATGGACGAGGATTCAGTACAGATATATGACGCTATAGTAAAGAAGGGTGGAAGTCTGGGATTTACTGATAAAGCAGACCCAGAGATTATCAAGAAACATTTTAATATGAGTAAAAATGCTTTCAAGAGAGCTGTAGGAAGACTGCTTAAAGAAGGCAAAATTGAGATAACACAGAATTCAATAGTTCTTAAGAAATAGCTTCTTGAATGAATATGATGATTGCGGTACAATATATTTAATGCGTTTGTAACGTAAAATATGTTGAAATAAGGAGATTATTATGCAGAAAGTAATCAGTACAGACAAGGCACCAAGTGCAATCGGACCATATTCACAGGCTATCGAGATTAACAATATGGTATATACATCAGGAGTTATTCCTGTAATACCAGCTACAGGGGAGATAGCAGAAGGCGGAGTTGAGGCTCAGGCTGAGCAGGCATTCCAGAATCTCTGCAATCTTGTGGAGGCTTCAGGCTCTAAGGTAGAGAATATTGTTAAGACAACAGTATTTATTAAAGAAATGAATGATTTCGGTAAGATTAATGAAATCTACAAGAAATATTTTAAGGAGCCATTTCCAGCACGTTCATGCGTAGAAGTTGCAAGACTTCCTAAGGATGTTCTTCTTGAAGTGGAAGCAATTGCATGGAAGTAAGAAAAGTTAATGGCTTCTTTATTATATTTGTAATAGGTTATATCGGATTATCTGTTGTGTGTGCATCAATTATGGCTTATGCACAGAATTCAGGTATTGCTGTGCCTGACTGGATTCAGTATGTTATGTCAGAAGGGATAATTCTGCTTATTGCAATTATATATATGATAGTTCAGAAGATAGATCCTATCAGGGAGATTCCCTACAAAAGAATAGGCATAGTTGATGTAATTCTTTCACTTGTTGCAGGATACTGCCTTATTCCGGCAGTACTATTAATAAGTAATCTTAGCATGTTGTTTTCAACTAATTATCTTGAGGAGGGAACAACAACACTGCTTACATATCCATTTGCAATGCAGGTTATATTGCTGGCAGTTATTCCACCGCTTGTAGAAGAGCTTATATTCCGTGGGATATTCTTTGGCTCCTACAGGAAAGCCGGAATGACAGGTGCTGCACTAATGAGCGGATTATTATTCGGTTGCTTTCATCTCAATATTAATCAGGCGTTGTACGCATTTGTTATGGGAATTGTGTTTGCATATATGGTTGAGGCTACAGGTTCTTTGTGGTCGTCAGTTATTGCACATTTTGCGGTAAATACATATTCAATAGGAATTGTACAGATTCTTAAGATGGCGGGAATGTATGCGCAGGATGGCAGTGTATCTGAAGCATTTGAAAATGCAGAGAGTGTGGCAGGTCAGAGCACAGCAGTTACAGTTGTGCAGATTGCGATGATTGCTGTTATAGCAGCAGTATTTATGATGCTTGCTGTATTATGTATAAGAACAATGGCAAAACGTCATGGAAATCTTGAAAAAATGAAGATTCAGAATGTTAAATTATCACATATAAAGAATTATTTTACAGCTCCGGTTATTGTTGGTATTGTTGTGTGCGTAATGTATATGATAATGCTTGAATTTTCAGGAACTCTTTAGAAAAATATAAAGCCCATGTACATAAAAAATTGTGTACATGGGCTTTGTATTTCTAAAGACATGTATAGGGAAAACTGAATCAGATTCTTATGTCAATATTCTGACCAAGTTCTGGTGTAACGGATGCTTCCATCATCTTAGTGATATCGGCACCAGCCGTTTCAACTGTATCAAGATTCTTCTTTAGCATTGCAATCTGGATATCATTAGTTATGCCAGATGTACTTATGTTAGTAGATAAACCAGCTATAGTCATAATCATTCCTCCAATCGTGTACATATATAACAGATGTGCATGAATAATATTATAATAAAGTAAATACCGTTTTGTTCTTTTTTATTATATATTTAAAAGGTTTTTATTTCAAGATACAATTAAAAACATAAACAGCATTAGTGATGTTTGCAGATAAACAGGCGGTAAATTTGTACAATTTATACATAAGAGGACTAACTATGGTAAATTTGCAAAAAAAACAAGGAAAAGATTTGTAAAAATGTAATGTGGTAAAAAAGTCCTGTTTAGTGTATTATAATCACATCAAAAGCGCAAAGGCGCATTTATATTAGGAGGATATTTAATAATGGCAAGTTTATCGCTTAAGAATGTTTGTAAAGTATATCCTAACGGTTTCGTAGCTGTTAAGGATTTTAATCTTGAAATTGCTGATCAGGAGTTCATCATCTTCGTAGGACCTTCAGGATGTGGTAAGTCTACTACACTTCGTATGATCGCAGGTCTTGAGGAAATCAGCTCAGGTGAGTTATGGATCGGTGATAAGATGGTTAATGATGTAGAGCCTAAGGACAGAGATATCGCTATGGTATTCCAGAACTATGCTCTTTATCCACATATGTCAGTATATGATAACATGGCTTTCGGTCTTAAGTTAAGAAAAGTTCCTAAGGCAGAGATCGACAAGGCTGTACATGAAGCTGCTAAGATTCTTGATATCGAGCACCTTCTTGATCGTAAGCCAAAGGCTCTTTCAGGTGGTCAGAGACAGAGAGTTGCTATGGGACGTGCTATCGTTCGTAGCCCTAAGGTATTCCTTATGGATGAGCCTCTTTCAAACCTTGATGCTAAGTTAAGAGTACAGATGCGTGTTGAGATTTCTAAGCTTCACCAGAGATTACAGACAACTATCATCTATGTAACACATGACCAGACAGAGGCTATGACACTTGGTACAAGAATCGTAGTTCTTAAGGATGGTATTATTCAGCAGGTAGATACACCTCAGAACCTTTACAATACACCTAACAACATCTTCGTTGCTGGATTCATCGGATCACCTCAGATGAACCTTATCGATGCAGAAGTTAAGGCTAATGGTTCACAGGTTGACCTTGTACTTTCTGATACAGTTACAATTACTCTTCCAGCTGAGAAGAGCAAGAAGCTTATCGATGGCAACTATGTAGGAAAGACAGTTGTAGTTGGTATCCGTCCAGAGGATGTTAAGGATGATGCAGAATTCATCGCTAAGAATGCAGATTCTAAGTTTACAGCTACAGTTAAGGTATACGAATTACTTGGTGCAGAAGTTAACCTTCACTATGAAATCGGTGATGTAACATGCACAGCTAAGGTAAATCCTCGTACAACAGCAAGACCTGGTGATGAAGTAACATTTGCTATGGATGTTGAAAGACTTCATGTATTCGATAAGGAAACAGAAATCGTTATCACACACTAATTATTAAATGAATCTTAATTATGAAGGGGAAATGCAATAAATTTGCATTTCCCCTTTTTTTTTTTGCCGTTTTGCTTTACAATAAGATAGAATATGTACGAATAAAAGGTAAGTGGTAGACAGAAAGGGATAATAATGATATCTAATAGAATTTTACAGACAACTGTAGAGGGACTTAAGGCTATTTCACGAGTGGATTTGTGCATTGTGGATGCAGATAAGAATGTTGCAGCCAAGACTTTTGATAATGTTTCAGAATGCCTTGCGGATGCGATTAGTTTTATTGATTCGCCAGCAGAGAGTCAGGCAGTTAATGGTTTTCAGTTTTTTAAGGTTGAAGATGAAGGCAACCTTGAATATATAATCATGGCAAGAGGAACAAGTGATGATGTATATATGGTTGGAAAGCTTGCTGCATTCCAGATACAGAATCTGCTTGTAGCATATAAGGAGAGATTCGATAAGGATAACTTTATTAAGAATCTTCTTCTTGATAATCTTCTTCGCGTTGATATGTATACAAGAGCAGAGAAGCTTCATATTGAAACAGATGTTAAGAGAGTCGTATATATCATTGAGACTAAGCACGAGAAGGATACTAATGCTTTAGAGACAGTAAGAACACTTTTTGCTAATAAGACAAGAGATTTCATTACAGCAGTTGACGAGAAGAGTATAATTCTTGTTAAGGAAGTTAAAGGCAATGAGTCATATGATGAACTTGACAAGACAGCTGATGTTATAATTGATATGTTAAGCACTGAGGCGATGAGTGCGGCACATGTTGCTTATGGTACAATTGTTAATGACATAAGAGAGGTTTCAAGATCTTACAAGGAAGCTAAGATGGCACTTGATGTGGGAAAGATTTTCTACAGCAATAAGAATGTTGTTGCTTACAACAGATTAGGAATAGGCCGTCTTATATATCAGCTTCCTATACCATTATGTCAGATGTTCATTAAGGAGATATTTGAAGGAAAGGCTCCTGATGATTTTGACGATGAGACTCTGTCAACAATTAACAAGTTCTTTGAGAACAGCCTTAATGTTTCAGAAACATCAAGACAGCTTTACATTCACAGAAATACACTTGTTTACAGACTTGATAAGATACAGAAGATAACCGGTCTTGACCTCAGAGTGTTTGATGATGCAATAACATTTAAGATTGCTCTTATGGTAGTTAAGTACATGAAGTATATGGAAAGTAAAGATACATTTTAGTGATTTTTGGAGGAAATGATACATGATAATCATGGAAGATGTTACGAAGACATATTCCACTGGCGTTGCTGCGCTTAATGGAATTAATCTTCACGTCCAGAAAGGTGAATTCGTATTTATAGTAGGTAAGAGTGGCTCAGGTAAGTCGACTCTTATCAAACTATTACTTAAGGAATTAGATCCTACATCGGGTAAGATATATGTTAATAAGAAATATCTCAACAAGATAACAAGAAAGAAGCTTCCGTATCTTAGAAGAGATATTGGTGTAGTATTTCAGGATTTCCGTCTGTTACCAGACAGAAATGTATATGAGAATATTGCATTTGCACAGAAGGTAGTAGAGGCTCCGAACAGAAAGATTAAGTCAAGAGTACTGGCCATGCTTTCCATGGTAGGACTTCTTGACAAATACAAGGCTTTTCCGAATGAGTTATCAGGTGGTGAGCAGCAGAGAATCGCAATTGCAAGAGCGCTGGTTAACAAGCCGGCTATATTGTTGTGCGACGAGCCAACAGGTAACCTTGATCCTGCTAATTCTAATGAAATCATGAAGATTCTTAATCAGGTTAATAAGCAGGGAACAACAGTACTTGTAGTTACCCATAATATGGAGATAGTTCAGCAGATGAAGAAGAGAACTATTACTATGAGTGAAGGAAAGATTATCAGCGATCAGGAAAAGGGTGGTTATTTCTATGAAGATTAGGTCATTAGCATATCATATTAAAGATGGATTCAAGAATATCCATCGTAATAAGATGTTCTCACTGGCATCAATAGCAACGATTACAGCATGTATATTCCTTTTTGGAGTATTCTATTCTATAGTGGTTAATTTCCAGTATATGATTAAGAAGGCTGAGACAGAGGTCTGTGTAACAGTTTTCTTTGACGAAAATCTCAGTGAGACAGATATTAAGAAGCTTGGAGATGATATAAGCAAAAGAGAAGAAGTATCAAGAGTTGAGTATGTATCTGCAGAACAGGCATGGGAAAATTTTAAGGGGGATTATTTCAAGGATTATCCAGAGCTTGCATATGGATTTCAGGATGATAACCCTTTAGCAAATTCAGCTTCTTATGAAGTGTATCTTAAGGATGCAAGTAATCAGGGTACACTGGTTAAGTACCTTGAGAATAAGGATGGAATAAGACAGGTTAACCGTTCAGAGGTTACAGCAAGCGGACTTGCCAGTGCAGCAAGACTTGTAAGTTATGTTGCAGTTGCAGTAATCGTTGTTCTTCTTGCGGTATCTATATTCCTTATTACTAATACAATTGTCATTGGTATTACAGTACGAAAAGACGAGATATCAATCATGAAATATATAGGAGCTACGGATGCATTTGTTAATGCACCATTCTTCGTAGAAGGTATCGTTATAGGACTTATAGGTGCTATTATTCCGGTAGCAATATTGAGGTATATTTATGGTGGAGTTGTTAATTTTGTTCTTGGAAAATTCTCTGTTTTACAGAATATATTAGCATTTATGCCAGCATCAGAAGTATTTGAGGTACTTATTCCGGTAGCAGTTATTCTTGGAATTGGTATTGGTCTTATAGGAAGTTTCTTCGCTGTAAGAAAGCATGCCGATGTATAGTTTCGGATAGTTTTTGGGGGCTTTTGCAAACGGATGCAGAAGTCCCTGTTTGTTTTTAGAAAACATTTTAATTATGGTAAAGGAGTGGCTGTATGGAGAAAGCACTGTTTCGGAACAATTTAATAAAGAAAATAACAGCGGCACTCATGATTGTAATGCTGCTTATACCGTATTGTTTTGCACAGGTTACATTTGGAGATAATAAATCGGATCTGAAGAATGCCCAGAACCAGCAGAATGATATACAGAATAAAAAGAAAGAAACAGAAGACAAGATTGCTCAGCTTAAGGCACAGAGTTCAGATCTTACATCTCTTATTCAGGGTCTTGATGCCCAGATGGGAGAATTGTCAGCGTCATTAGATGACATTAATACCCAGATTGCAGAGCTTGAAGCTGAGATTGAGGAGACACAGGCAAAGCTTGAGCAGGCTGAGGCTGATAAGGAGAGCCAGTATGAGGCTATGAAGCTGCGAATCCAGTTTATGTATGAGCATAATGATTATACATATGTTGAAGTTCTTTTATCATCACAGAGTATGGCGGATATGCTTAATAAATTTGAGTATATTAATAAGATATCAGAGTATGACAGACAGATGCTTGAGGAATATCAGTCAACGATTAATCTGATATCATCTTCTAAAGTAAAGCTTGAAGAAGATAAAGAGACTCTGACTGCCAGTCAGGAGGCACTTCAGGCACAGGTTGATGCACTTGAGGTTGTCCAGAATGAGAAGAATGCCCAGCTTAATGCTTTGAGTAAGAATACGGCTGATCAGGTGGCTTATAAGAAACAGCTCGAAGCTGACGAGAAGAAGCTCGATGCAGAGATTGCTTCTATAACAGCCAAGATTAAGGCAGAGGAAGCAAGCGGAGTTACTCCGTCTAACAGATATGATGGCGGAACTTTCAAATGGCCAACAACAAGTACAAGAATAACTTCTCCATATGGAGATACATCTGACAGAACTTCACCACATAAAGGTGTGGATATTGGAGCAGTCAGAGCAGGCGTTTCAGGTGATCCTGTATATGCGGCTTATGACGGTAAAGTTGTAATTGCACACAGACAGAGCGAATATTACTCAACAGCGGGTAATTATGTGATGATTTATCATGGTAATGGACTGTATACGAGATACCTGCATCTTGATAGTTTAAATGTATCAGTAGGAGCCCAGGTGACGAAAGGACAGAAGCTTGGTGTTATGGGTAATACGGGTAATTCATTTGGCGCACATCTGCATTTTGATGTAATGCTCAATGGTTCATATGTTAATCCTATGCCATATTTTAATAAATAATTCAACTTAATAGGAGGACTCAATGGAATATGATAATAACAGACCTTTTTCTTCGGAAGGGGCCGCACAGGAACGAAAGAGAAAACATGCTTTAGGCAAAGGCGTTATTATTGGTGTTGTGGCAACACTGCTGGTTGTGATACTGGCGTTGTCATGCGTATTCATTGGACTTATAAGAAGTGGTAATATCCATATTGGAATGGACGGACGTATATATGTTCAGGATGTTGGAACAAGTGATAACGAAGGAATCGGAACTAAGGTTGAAGGTAAGCTGAATGCTTTGGATTCGCTGCTTGGAGATGGATTCTACTTTGATGATGTAGATGATGAAAAGGCTGCAGACAACATTTTTAAGGCATATCTTGCTGCATATGGTGATAAATATACTGTTTATTATACGCCTGAAGAATATAAGTCAATGATGGAGTCAACATCAGGTTCTTTCTATGGAATTGGTGCTGTATGCCAGAAGGCTGACGACGGTTCAATACTTATATCAGAAGCATATGAGTATGCACCGGCATATAAGGCTGGTATCAGAAATGGAGATAAGGTAACAGAGGTTAATGGCGAGGATATTACAGAAATGGATCTTTCTGTAGCGGTTGCTCTTATTAAGGGCGAGAAGGGTACAGATGTTAACCTTACTGTTATGAGAAATGGCGAGAAGCTGAGTTTCACAGTTACAAGAGACAAGATTGATATTAAGACTGTTTCATCAGAGGTGCTTGAGAATAATATAGGTTATATTTATATTTCACAGTTTGATGATGTTACAACAGAGCAGTTTAAATCGGCTGTTGATGACCTTCAGAAGCAGGGAATTACAGGACTTGTAATTGATATAAGAAATAATCCTGGCGGAGTTCTTAAGACTGTGGCTGATATGCTAGATTATATTCTTCCGAACGGACTTATCGTGTATACAGAGACTAAGTCTGGTAAGAGACAGGAATATTCAGGTTCTGATAATCATGAGCTTAATATTCCGATGGCAGTTTTGGTAAATGGCAATAGTGCAAGTGCATCTGAGATATTTGCCGGTGCAATGCAGGATTATGATAAGGCACAGATAATCGGAACACAGACATTTGGTAAGGGTATTGTACAGACAATCCGTCCGCTTACTGATGGAAGTGCAGTTAAGTATACAATTGCCAAATATTTTACTCCTAAGGGACAGGATATTCACGGCAAGGGAGTGACACCAAACAGTATTGTGGAGCTTCCGGATGATGCGACTGAAGATGTGCAGTTGAAGGCAGCAGTAGAGTATCTCAATGGCAAAATGAGTGTCAGAGCGGCAGAATAACGAATATAGAGGTATGGAATAAAGTACAGGACAAATCGAATGTTTGTTCTGTACTTTTTGGCTGTTATATTGTATAATGAGGGAAATGCATTTTCTTTCAGAAAACAAGGAGGGCAAAATCCCTCTCCTCACCAAGGGGTTCGGATTTTGCTTCGCAAAATAGGGAGGGCTTTATGGACAGATTTGTATTACATTCGGATTTTAAGCCGATGGGCGACCAGCCGCAGGCTATTGAAGCACTTACAAAGGGCTTTGAGGAAGGCAATCAGTTTGAGACTCTAGTTGGTGTAACTGGTTCTGGTAAAACATTTACAATGGCGAACATTATACAGAATGTTCAGAAACCTACACTTATTATAAGCCATAATAAGACACTGGCAGCGCAGTTGTATGGGGAGATGAAGGAGTTCTTTCCAGAGAATGCGGTTGAGTACTTTGTCTCCTATTATGATTATTACCAGCCAGAGGCCTATGTACCTCAGAGTGACACTTATATTGCGAAGGATTCATCTATTAATGATGAAATTGATAAATTAAGACATTCGGCAACAGCGGCACTTTCCGAAAGAAATGATGTTATTATCGTTGCTTCGGTTTCATGTATATATGGATTAGGTGCGCCGATTGATTATAAGAACATGGTTATTTCGCTTCGTCCGGGAATGGAGAAGGACAGGGATGATTGCATAAGAAAGCTTATTGATATCCAGTATGTAAGGAACGACCAGGATTTTAAGCGAGGAACCTTCAGGGTAAGAGGCGATGTTGTTGAAGTGTATCCTTCATCATCATCAGGTGATGCCATAAGAGTTGAATTCTTTGGTGATGAAGTGGACAGAATAAGTGAGATAGATTCCCTAACAGGCGAAGTTAAAGGCGTTCTTGAACATATTGCGATATTCCCTAACTCACATTATGTTGTTGAGAAGGAGAAGATGGACGCTGCGATTGAGAATATTAAGGCAGAGCTTGCCGAGAGAGTGAAGTATTTCAAGAGTGAGGATAAGCTTCTAGAGGCACAGAGAATTGAAGAGAGAACGAATTTTGATATAGAGATGATGCAGGAGACAGGCTTTTGTTCAGGAATAGAGAATTATTCAAGACATCTGGCAGGACTTCCGGCAGGGTGTCCTCCGTATACGCTGATGGATTATTTTCCAGATGATTTTCTTATTATTGTGGATGAGTCGCATATTACTATTCCGCAGATTCGCGGCATGTATGCCGGAGACCAGTCAAGAAAGACTACGCTTGTAGATTATGGCTTCAGACTGCCATCTGCGAAGGACAACAGACCGCTTAATTTCAGCGAGTTTGAAAGCAAGATTTCACAGATGCTTTTCGTATCAGCAACACCAAGCACATACGAGGCAGAGCATGAGCTTATGAGAACTGAGCAGGTTATCAGACCTACCGGACTTCTTGACCCGGAGATAACTGTTAAGCCGATTGAAGGACAGATTGATGACCTTATATCTGAGATTAACAAGGAAACTGCCAAGAAGAACAAGGTGCTTGTTACTACACTTACCAAGAGAATGGCGGAGGACCTTACTGATTATCTTAAAGAGGCAGGAATCCGGGTTAAATATCTTCATGCAGATATTGATACGCTTGAGCGTCAGAAGATTATAAGAGATATGCGTCTTGATGGTTTTGATGTTCTTGTTGGAATCAACCTGCTGCGAGAAGGTCTGGATATTCCTGAAATCAGCCTTGTTGCAATACTTGATGCTGATAAGGAAGGCTTCTTAAGAACAGAGACATCGCTTATACAGACGATTGGCCGGGCTGCGAGAAATGCAGAGGGACATGTTATCATGTATGCAGACAAGATTACTGAATCTATGGAAAAGGCTATTTCAGAGACTGAACGAAGAAGAAAGATTCAGCAGGATTATAATGATGAGCATGGAATTACTCCACAGACAATCAAGAAGGCAGTAAGAGATCTTATAAGCATAAGCAAGGCAGCGGAGCCGGGTGACGCTTCAGGAAAGCTTAAGGTTGATTATGAATCTATGAGCATCAAAGAGCTTGAGAAGGTTAAGACGCAGGTTGAGAAGAACATGCGTAAGGCAGCAGCAGAGCTTAACTTTGAGGAGGCTGCACAGCTTCGTGATAAGATGATTGAGATTAATAAATATATATATGAAGGAAAGAAACATGGCTGATAGTAAGTTAAAGAAAGAGATTGAAAGAGGCAGTTATAAGAACTGTATAAGGATAAAGGGTGCCAGAGAGCATAATCTTAAGGGAATAGACGTTGATATTCCAAGAGACAAGCTTGTTGTGCTTACCGGACTTTCAGGTTCGGGAAAGTCGAGTCTGGCATTTGATACAATATATGCAGAAGGTCAAAGAAGGTATATGGAATCACTGTCTTCATATGCAAGACAGTTCCTGGGACAGATGGAAAAGCCTGATGTTGACAGTATTGAAGGACTTTCACCGGCTATTTCTATAGACCAGAAGTCAACTAACAGGAATCCACGTTCTACAGTAGGAACTGTTACAGAGATATATGATTATTTCCGACTTCTCTATGCAAGAATTGGTATTCCTCACTGCCCAAAATGCGGACGGGAAATCAACAAACAGACAGTTGACCAGATGGTTGATGTTATTATGGCGCTTCCTGAGAGAACTAAGATTCAGATTCTTGCACCTGTTGTCCGTGGACGAAAGGGTGAGCATGTAAAGCTGTTTGAGCAGGCAAAGAAGAGCGGATTTGTGCGTGTTATTGCTGATGGAAGCATGTATGAGCTGACAGATGAGATTAAGCTTGATAAGAATAAGAAGCATAATATTGAGATTGTTGTAGACAGGCTTTCTGTAAGAGACGGAATCCAGAAACGACTTACAGATTCTATTGAGACAGCTCTTAAGCTTGCCGAAGGTCTTATGACAGTAGATGTTATTGATGGTGAGACACTTAATTTCAGCCAGAGCTTTTCCTGCCCAGACTGTGGTATAAGTATTGATGAGGTTGAGCCAAGAAGCTTTTCGTTCAACAATCCATTTGGCGCATGCCCGGACTGTTTCGGACTTGGTTATACAATGAAGTTTGATGCAGAGCTGCTTATACCGGATGAGAGTCTCAGCATTGATGAAGGCGCTATTGTCGGAATGGGATGGCAGTCATCTAAGGATGAGGGCAGCTTCAGCAGGGCGGTTCTTGATGCACTTGCAGAGGAATATGGATTTTCATTAAAGACACCATTCAAGGATTATCCTGATGATATTAAGGATATTATTATCAATGGTACTAAGGGACATTCTGTAAAGGTTAAATATAAAGGCCAGCGCGGTGAGGGCGTATATGATGTTGCATTTGAAGGTCTTATCAAGAATATGGAAAGACGATACAGAGAAACATATTCTGATAATACTAAGCAGCAGTATGAGGAATTTATGAGAATAAGACCTTGTTCTGCCTGTCACGGACAGAGACTTAAGCCGTCTTCACTTGCTGTTACTATTGCAGATAAGAACATATATGAGATTACTAACATGTCTATTATAAAGCTTCAGGAATTCCTTGAGAATATGAAGCTTTCAGAGAGACAGCTGTTTATTGGTGCAGAGATTCTTAAGGAAATCAAGGCGAGAATTAAGTTCCTTGTAGATGTAGGACTTGATTATCTGGCACTTTCGCGTGCTACAGGAACTCTGTCAGGCGGTGAAGCACAGAGAATCAGGCTTGCAACACAGATTGGTTCAGGTCTTGTAGGAGTTGCTTATATTCTTGATGAGCCAAGTATCGGCCTTCACCAGAGGGATAATGACAAGCTGCTGGGAACTCTGACACATTTGCGAGATCTTGGTAACTCAGTTATTGTCGTTGAACATGATGAGGATACTATGTTTGCAGCCGATTATATTGTGGATATCGGACCAGGCGCAGGAAGAAATGGTGGAGAAGTTGTCGCAACAGGAACTGCTGCGGACATTATGGCGTGCAAGGACTCACTTACAGGTGCATATCTGTCAGGAAGAATCAAGATACCTGTACCGGCAGAGCGTAGAAAGCCTGCTGGCTGGATTAAGGTAAGAGGCGCAAGGGAGAATAATCTTAAGAATATTGATGTAGATATTCCGCTTGGAGTTGTCACATGCGTAACAGGTGTGTCAGGCTCAGGCAAGAGTTCACTTGTTAATGAGATTCTTTACAAGCACCTTGCAAAGTCGCTTAACAGGGCGAGATGTATTGCGGGCGACCATGATGGAATTGACGGAATAGAGCAGCTTGATAAGGTCATTAATATTGACCAGTCACCAATTGGACGAACACCAAGGTCTAATCCGGCAACCTATACAGGTGTATTTGACATGATAAGAGACCTGTTTGCAACGACTAAGGACGCCAAGGAGCGAGGATATACCAAAGGCAGATTCAGCTTTAATGTTAAAGGCGGAAGATGTGAGGCATGCTCCGGTGACGGTATTATCAAGATAGAAATGCATTTTCTTCCGGATGTGTATGTACCTTGTGAAGTCTGCGAGGGTAAGCGTTACAACAGAGAAACTCTTGAAGTTAAATACAAGGATAAGAGCATATATGATGTTCTTGACATGACTATTGAGGATGCAGTTGATTTCTTTGAAAATGTGCCAAGTATAAGAAGAAAGATTGAGACTCTCAACGAGGTTGGCTTGTCTTACGTCAAGCTTGGACAGCCATCAACTGAGCTTTCAGGTGGCGAGGCACAGAGAATCAAGCTTGCAACAGAGCTTTCAAGAAGAAGTACAGGAAAGACTATATATATTCTTGATGAGCCTACAACCGGACTGCATTTTGCTGATGTCCACAAGCTTGTCAATATTCTTCACAGGCTTGCAGAGGGCGGCAACACTGTAGTTGTTATTGAACACAATCTTGATGTTATTAAGACAGCAGATTATATTATAGATATGGGACCGGAAGGCGGCGACCGCGGCGGAACTGTTATTGCCAAGGGAACACCAGAGGAGATTGTTAAGGTTAAGAAGTCTTATACCGGACAGTATGTTAAGAAGTATCTGGAAGAGAAGTAAGAACAGGAAATGAAGGAACGGATATCAGGGAAGTGTATGCAAGGTATGTCGGTTTAATATTTTGGGGAGTTGAATGGAGGCAGTTATGATAAAAGGGATTATCTTTGATATGGACGGAGTTATGATTGATACGGAAAATCAGTCTAATCTTGGCTGGCTGTGGGCAGCTTCCCAGAAAAATGTAGAGATGCCATTATGGCTTATCGACAGTTTTAAAGGTGCACCGGCAAAGCTTAGCCAGAGCTTTTTTGATGATTATTATCATGGAGAGCAGGACTACTGGGAAATGCGGACAATGCGCACAGACCATGTTCACCAAATCAGGGAGAAAGAGGAAGTTCCGGTTAAGCCAGGACTTAATATGTTACTTGATTATATTAAAGATAATGGGTTAAAATGTGCTGTTGCAACTTCAACACAGAAATCGAGTGCACAAAAGAGTCTTCACAGAATAGGAGCATGGGATTATCTTTCTGGTGTTGTATATGGAGATGAGGTTGAGCATGGAAAGCCTGAGCCAGACATATTCTTAAGGGCAGCAGGTTTTATCGGCTGTGAACCATCAGAATGTGTAGTCATTGAGGACAGCATTAATGGCATTAAAGCAGGACATGCGGCAGGCATGAAGGTAATTCATATACCTGACACAATTGAGGTTAACAATGATATTCGAAGCCTGACTTCAGTTGTATGTCATTCTTTATCTGATGTGCCTGATATTATAGACACATGGAATGAGGGAAAAGTCGTTGATATTGAAGGCTATTATGAAAATGCCAAGATAAACCGTGTGTATGTTGACAGAGTGCATGTTAAGAAAGCATTTGCAGAATACACAGCAGCTTATAATGCAGATGAACCTAAGATTAAATTAAAAATTGACCACACTTACAGAGTTGCAGCTTTGTGTGAAAGAATTGCAAAGGCAGCAGGAATGTGTGCATATGATGTTGAGCTGGCATGGTTATCAGGAATGCTTCATGATGTTGGAAGATTTGAACAGATAAAGCGTTATAACACATTTTCAGATGCGGACTCCGTTGACCATGCAAAATTTGGTGCAGACCTGTTGTTTAAAGACGGTCTTATCAGTACTTTTCTTAAAGGTATGGTCAAATGTGCAGGCTATAAGCCGGGAGCTTTAGAGGACCGATATGATTCTGATGGAGTATTTCTGTATGACAGATTGAATAAATCGGACATGGAAATGCTTGAACTGGCAATAAGGTGTCACAATATGTACAGAATTCCGCAGGGACTTAATCGCCGTGAGCAGGCATTCTGCAATGTGCTTCGTGACGCTGATAAGGTTGATATATTTAAGGTTAATATTGATACTCCGCTTGAAGAAATATATAACACCACGACAGAAGAACTGATGAAGAGCGATATTACAGATGAGGTGTTAAAAGCATTTGACGAGGAGCACTGCATACTGAAGGCAATAAGACGCACGCCGGCTGATACTGTTATTGGTCATGTATCACTTGCTTATGAGCTTGTGTATGATGAGAGTGTGAGGATTACTGTGGAGCAGGGATATCTTGCAAAGCTTATGCATTTTCATTCTGATAATGAGGAAACCAACAGAAAGATGGCGATGGTCAGAGACAAGATGGATTCTTATGTGAAGAAGAGAATTGGGGAGAAATATGCATAGATAAGGATTGTCTGGAAGAGAATTATCAAGATAAGAATTGGGAAGAATTAAGGCTTGTCATAAGTGGCAAGTTTAACTATAATGTATATATAAATACACAAGATTGGAGATTGATCATGGATCAGGAGAAAGTTATTGTCATTGACTTCGGCGGTCAGTACAACCAGTTGGTTGCGCGCCGTGTCCGTGAATGTAATGTATATTGTGAGATTTATTCTTACAAGACAGACCTGGCGCAGATTAAGGCCATGAACCCTAAGGGAATTATCCTTACAGGTGGTCCTAACAGCTGTTATGAAGATGGCGCGCCAACATGTACTAAAGAACTTTTTGAACTTGGTGTACCTGTACTTGGTCTTTGCTATGGCGCACAGCTTATGCAGCATGTGCTTGGTGGCAAGGTTGAGAAGGCACCAGTAAGAGAGTATGGAAAGACAGAAACATTTGTAGATAAGAGCAGCGCGTTATTCTCAGATGTTTCAGAGAAAACTATTGTGTGGATGAGCCATTTTGACTACATTTCACAGGTTGCACCAGGATTTAAGATTGTTGCCCACACAGCAGACTGCCCAGTTGCAGCAGCAGAGTGTACAGAGAAGAATCTTTATGCAATCCAGTTCCACCCAGAGGTTCTTCATACTCAGGAAGGAACCAAGATGCTTCACAACTTTGTTCGTGGAGTATGCGGATGTGCTGGAACATGGAAGATGGATGCATTTGTTGAGAATACAATTAAGGAAATCCGTGAGAAGGTTGGCAGTGGCAAGGTTTTACTTGCTCTTTCAGGTGGTGTTGATTCATCTGTTGCAGCCGGACTTCTTTCAAGAGCTATTGGAAAGCAGCTTACATGCGTATTCGTAGACCACGGTCTTCTTCGTAAAGATGAAGGCGATGAAGTTGAGAGCGTATTTGGACCAGAAGGACAGTTCGACCTTAACTTTATAAGAGTTAATGCACAGGAAAGATATTACTCTAAGCTTGCAGGCGTTACTGAGCCAGAAGCTAAGAGAAAGATTATTGGGGAAGAGTTTATCCGTGTATTTGAGGAAGAAGCCAAGAAGATTGGTGCAGTTGACTTCCTTGCACAGGGAACTATATATCCAGACGTTGTAGAAAGCGGACTTGGTGGTGAATCAGCCGTAATCAAGTCTCACCACAATGTAGGAGGACTTCCTGATTTCGTTGACTTCAAGGAAATCATTGAGCCACTCCGCAACCTTTTCAAGGATGAGGTTCGTAAGGCTGGTCTTGAGCTTGGAATACCAGAACATCTTGTATTCCGTCAGCCATTCCCAGGTCCGGGACTTGGAATCAGAATTATCGGCGAGGTAACAGCTGATAAGGTTCGTATCGTTCAGGATGCTGACTTTATCTACCGTTCAGAGGTTGACAAGGCCGTAGCTGAGTACAAGAAAGCTAACGGCAAGGCTCCAGCATGGATGCCAAACCAATATTTCGCAGCCCTCACTAACATGCGTTCCGTTGGTGTTATGGGTGACGAAAGAACTTACGATTATGCGGTTGCACTTCGTGCAGTCAACACAATTGATTTCATGACAGCAGAGAGCGCAGAGATTCCATTTGAGGTTCTCCAGACAGTCATGAGCAGAATTATTAATGAGGTAAGGGGAGTTAACAGAGTATTCTATGATCTGACTAGCAAACCACCTGGAACGATTGAGTTTGAATGATGTGAAATGACCGGGAGACCGCTAAATAAGTGGACTCTCGGTTTTTGTGCTTGCAGTTTGCTTGCATTTATAAATGGATATACTTATTAATAAGACAGTAATTGTAAATAAATTAGATTTGGTAGGTGTTATTATGAAAAGCATTTATATAGATGTACCTCGTGATTTGACATCATATGAGTTTTATAATAATCTTCTTATGCAAAGAGAAGAAAGGATTGTAACAGAAGAACAAGATATTATTTTGGATTTTTCAAGAACCTACAGAATAGAACCATTAGTAGTTCCTAATATGCTTTGCTTTGGCTATGAATTTAGGAAAAAATATGGTAATGTAGCGAAAATTTATATTCCAGATATTAGTTATTCTGGTGAATTAAAAAACTATATGAATGAGATAGGGTTTATAAAATATGCCGAAAGGTTTGGTCTGTTTGAATTCATAACATCACCATATGGTGGATTACAAGGGAAAAAAATAGACCCTATTTGTGGTACTTTATATTTTGATACTCAAAATTCGATTGATGAAATAAATAGAGGAGTAGAATATTGTATTACTCCATTTGCAGAACAATATTTGTCAAAATTTGAGAGTATGCATAAATGTAATGATGGAATATATTATAAAAATGAAATTATAGAATTTTTGACCGAAATGATTATAAATTGTAGAACCCATGCTAAAAGTTTCTCTTTTACAACATTACATGCGAAATATTCTGCAAATAAAATTTATATTGCAGTTTCGGATTTTGGTTGCGGATTTTACAATACAATTGGATTGTCAGAAAAGTGTAAAGATGAGGTGGCGGCAATTTTGGCAGGTGTATATAGAAGGAAAGATAGTAAGGTATATGGTTTGTATAATGTTATTAGGCGAGTTTTGGAATATGATGGTAAGGTCAGAATACATTCTAACAATGTACAAATAATTTTCACACCAAGAATTTTGAAGAGTTTTTTGAATGAAAAATTGTTTGATGAAAATGGTTTTGAAACATATAATGTAAAAAGAAATTTACCTTTTGAGGGAGTTCATATCGAAATAGAGCTTCCACTAGAAAGGGGGAAATAGAATTGTATACCATTGAGGAAGATAAAATAAGTGTTGTTCCAGTGGATTTTAATGTATTTTATAGTACAGCCAAGGAATATAAAAAGAATATTCGCTATTCTCGTGATTATACTATTTCAGAGAGCTTTTTTGATGAATTATGTTTTTACGTTTCAAATACGTCTAAAGATAAGATTTTTATTGATATGAGTAATATAGTTTCTTATCCAACACGTATGTTTACTAGGTTAGAGAAGCATATTAATAAGATTGTAATATATAATGTAGAGAATACTAAAATAAAGCAAATGATAAGTGAAGATTTAGAATCTTTGAAATGGATAGATGGTACTATTGCGTATTCTGAAATAAATGACAAATATAGTATCGAAAAAATGGTAAATAATTATTGTATAAAGGTGAGGAAAAAAGAGGAAATTAGGATTGTTAAAGGTGTTGTAAGCTGTGAAACAGGAAAAGCGCAATTATTAGAATCTTCAGGATTATATAGTAATTATTATGTAAATGTAAAAAAGTTGTTTTCCAATGTTGATGACTATTACTATATTATTTTCTCATTAGCAGGAGTTATAAGCAGGAAAATGGCACAGATACAGATAGATGCGTTTGTTTCTTCTAGCAAAAATGGAGCTATTATAGCCAATGTTCTTGGCGGTCTATTAGATATAAAGGAGATTCATTTAATTGGAGTGGGACCTAAATATTCTATGGAATTAGGAGACTCGGTTGAATGTATTAAGCAGGGGAAAAAATACGCATATATTTTTGACTTTATGTGTACTGGTACAGAATTAAAGATTGTTAGTGCGCTGATTAATTCTAAGAAAGCATATTTACCTTATGCAGCGGGAATTGCAAAATATAAAAAAGATTTAACTCTCTGTGCTGTAAGGTCCGTGGATGTATTAGTTGATACAGGGGAAATGAATATTGATTATAAACTTGCAGGAGAAGAGAAATATTTAGTTTAAATTACTGAGGTGATAATATGTGTGAATACAAAAGCATACCTTGTATAAAGAAAATGGGAAAAGGTTATCAAGATATATTTGATGAAATGGTTAAAGCATATGCAGAAAAATTATCGTCAAGAATTATATTGTCTAATAGTGCATTTACATTGCATGATTTTGATCATCATTGCTTTAATATATATAAGATAATTAGTTATGTTCTATTTAATGAGGAATTGGTTTATAAAGAAGATTATGGATTATCGCAACGAGAATTGTTGATTTTGAATTTAGCTGTTTTATTTCATGATATAGGAATGTCAGAAGTTTTAGGTGTAACAAGGGAAAATCATTCTGTAAAATCTGCTGAATTTATTCAACGTGAATATGACGATGCTAAGCGACCTTTAAGGAATAAAACAGATTTAACAATAAGTGAAATAAAGGCTTTAAAAGCAATTGTTGTGGCACATAGTAATATAAAGGATGGATCAGTTAGTGCTCAAGAGAACGGTTTATATTCCCACCATTTAAAGGATTATTCAGCTAAGAACGGAACCAAGATAAGAACAAAATTCTTAGCTGGAGTGTTGCGTTTGGCTGATGAACTAGATGTATCGTCAGAAAGATTAGGAACGGGAGAGATAGAGCAACAAATTGAGGAGGGAGAGAGAAAATTTGAAAGATTGAAAAAGGAAGCAGTTACGGAATGGCAAAAGAGAGAAGTAAGGGAATGGGAAGGGTATATAGAATCTCATAAGCATTGGAAAAAACTTCATTTAATTTCGAATGTTCAAAGAAATGAAGATGGAGAAACTATAGAATTATGTGTAGATGATGAATATATAGAAAGATCTTTAGACGAGGGAAATACTGAAAAATCATTATCTCGTGACTTAGTAGAGATATATTTGGAGGTGGAAAAAAAATTACAAGAAGCTATTAAATTAGCTTTTGTAGGGAAAACTTTCAGAACTTATGTATATGTAAAAAAAGTGGAGCTTATTACACAAAATAAGACATTGGACAAGGAGATACAAGATAAGTTAAGTGTTTGTAGTTTGACGAAAGATAAAAAAGAAATTGACCAAGTGGTTGAACAGAAGGTTATAGAAGAATCTTTAAAAAAAAGTGTGCCACGAGTCATAAATCTAGAATTAGAAAAAATTATTTTTGATGAGGTGAATAAAAGAAATTTAATTAAATTTGGACATTATTTACTTAATGAAAAATATTGTGCAAGAGATTGGATAGATACGCAAGAGGTTGTAGAAACGAAAGTGATACTTAACAAAGTAGTAGAAGCGATTGTTAAAGATATCAATTCTAAAGAACATAAAAAATATATTATTGTAGGTGTGGATTTAGTGGGAGCGTTATTGGCTTCAAGGGTTGCATTTTCATTACAAAGTCCTTTATCATATATAGTTCCGGAAAAAGATGAGAATAACAATGCAAATCAGGAAATTGAGTTGAATATTGAGGAAGATGCGGAGATAATATTAGTAACAGATGCAATTGTAACTTATGATACAATACATAAAGCAATTTCGAAATATGGATTGGCTAATCGAATTGATTCAATTTATACCATTTTTTTTAGACAAAGTGATAAAGTAGAATGCAAAAGTGTTTATTTGGAAAAAACGCATAGTATTAATAATGCATTTTACATTGAACTATATGAAAAGGAAAAATGCATGTATAATAAAAATAAGTGCATAGCTCGAAATCAAAAAATAAATAAAGGAGAACAAAGTCATGAAAATAATTGAACCAAGTTATGAAATAATGGATAAAATAGAGGGGAATATAATTTTAAAAAGATTGGAACTTTGTGGTCGTGTTTGCTATAAGAGTGAAAAGGCGATTACAGAGGAGTCGGCTAAGATATTTATTCAGAACATTATAAAAAGCGGTCATGAATCTGTTTTGGAGCATGAAAAAGTGACAGTAAGAATTATCTGTGATAGGGGGGTTACACATGAAATTGTCCGACATAGAATTGCTAGTTATAGTCAGGAAAGTACAAGATATTGTAACTATAGTAAAGAAAAATTTGATGGAGAATTAACTTTCATAAAACCATGTTTTTGGGAAGAGGGCGATGGAAAATTTGAAATTTGGGAAAAAGTAATGTGTGAGTGCGAAAAAACATATTTAGAAATGATTGAAAGAGGTGCTACACCACAGGAGGCTAGAAGCGTATTACCAAATAGTTTAAAAACGGAAATCGTTGTGTCAATGAATTTACGTGAATGGAGACACTTTTTTAAACTGAGAACGTCTGAACGAGCTCATCCACAAATGCGTGAAATAGCAATCCCATTATTGATGCAATTTAAAGAGTTAATACCAGTTGTTTTTGATGACATTACAGTTTTAGGTTGTAATCGTTAAACTATCCGACTAACTCCAAATCAACGCCGCTTTATCAGCGACGCAGTTTTCTGCATTCATCGAGAAGTTTTTCTGCCAAAGGTATTAAGTAATCCAGATCAGCAGGTTTTATATATCCCTGTTCATCACAAAGCTTTGGCAACTCCGTAAGGATATATTTGAAGTAATAATAAGGATGCTGATTGTTCAGTTTCGCAGTCTCCGCAATACTGTAAGGCTCTTGCAGAAGCATCGTTTGCGGTATTGTGAAACATCCAGTTTTTTCGATGCAGAATGTCGGGATGGAATGTTCTGAAGCTGAGTTGTCGATGGGAACATCCCCAGCTGTTAATCTGAAATAGTTTTAAGCATGGTTACTAAATGATTAGGTAGTTTAATCCCTGACTGGTATTTGTTTTCGGTGGAACCGCAAAAATCGTATTCCTTTATCCCAATTAGTTTCTTACGAAATTCTTGGAAATTAATGTGCAAAAAATGAATGAGGGGTTGTCTTTCGAGATGACAGCCCCATAGAAAAATAAGTGTATGTTCATAATGATGAACGGTTAATCACTTTTAAATTGAGATAATAACAGTTTTTTCTTTAATTCTTATACGTTATCTTGGAATTGATTTTTGTGATACGTCTTTTCCAAATTACAAATTGAATTACCCATACAATTATAAAAATCACAAAGAATATTGCGAAGTAGCATAATACGCCCCTAACAGAATGCTCCATCCACTCGCATACATAAGCAACTGTCATCATAAGAACTGTAACAATTGCGAAATAAACGCTTGTTTGTTTTAAAAGGCTCCAATCATCTTTTTTCCATATAAGAGAACTTCCAGCAAAGCCAGCACCTAGAAGAGCACTCAATATTGTCTGAACAATGACTGCTGTAATTTCATTTCCGAATTGTTTTATCAGGCTTGGTACACATGGATAAAAATTACCGTCACCCAAGGAAATTGAAATGCCTATAGTAATTAGATAACAAATTACAATTCCGCCTAACAATCCACTTACAATTCTGCTAACTAATTCTTTCTTCATAAAGCTCACCTCATAATCCTAATAGTCTTTTGATTTTAGAAACATATCTTCTGGAAACATAACTTACATCTCCATTAGACAATTCCATACAAATTGTTCCTACAAAGCTTAAATCAAGGCTCTTAACCTTTTTTAGATTAACAATTTCTGAATTAGATATCCTTACGAAAAGAGTATCATCTAATCGTTCCTCTAATTCATAAAGTCTTAATCGAAGTTGATACAAATCATATTCTGTTTTTGCGAATACTTTGCCTTCTTCGGCATAGATTCTAAAAAGTGATTCTTGCTCTAACAATTCAACTTTGTCATTTTTGATACCAGAAATGATTGTTGTTACAGCATCTGCCTGGTTTATAAAATCCACGATTCGATTTACTTCATCTGTCATACGGGCTGTTGTAATTAATGCTTCAGGTTCTTCATAATTTGCATCAATCTTAATGCTCAGTTGCATAGTATTCCTCCTTCCTTGCTTTGTAGTATATCTCTATTAGGACTAAAATCCACAGTTTATCAATAGGTGGTCATTTTTATAACATAGGTGGTTGTTAATTTAATCTAAACTAAGATTTTCTATAAGTGGTTCTACTCCAATAAAATAACAAATAATTATTTTTGGCATTGTCCCATTCATTAAGAACTTGACCTCTAAATCTATTGCCTATGTTAGGTTTATATATAGTCGCTGATAGGAACATTGAATATCTGCAATGTATCCTCAATCTCAGCCTTATACATATCCTCATCATACATAGGTGAATTCTTCTCTTCCAAGTGGCGCATATGTGTCTGAAACAATGTTATAAGCTGAATGTTATCAGAATATAATATTATATTAATATCGTCATTTATAGGAACTGGCGATTCTTGTATTTCGATTCCAACCTCTTTCATATCATACCAGCATTGTCTAAATTCCATATAGAGTTTCTTGATTTCATCTGAGCAGTTCATAATGTAATCCAATTCAATATAAAATGCGGCACTTCGTCTGCTTACAATTTCATCTACGGATATAGTGAATCTGACACCAGCATCTTCTAACGCAAGTAAGCTACGATAGAATTCTGAGAAGCGGGTAATCGGTCGCCTGTCAGAAGGTAGCAGGGAAGATGCATCTTCATTAAATTTCTGGACCAATGCAAAATTGTTGGTAATCTCTTCAGTAAAATTATAAGGATATCTTGCCTTCCAACGGATATAATCGTTTTTCTTATCTGCAATAGTACTATTAGAGTCATTGATATCCGGTTGTAATTCCTCTCTTTTTTTACCCACGCTGCCAGTCCTTCAATAATCCAGTTGGCATTAGCATATTCTCCCTTTGAAAAAGCTAACTGATAATTATCACCGACTTTTTCAAAGTGCAATCCATAGATATCCTCCAATTCAAAAAGTACATGCATTACACTTGTGGGATCATCGAAATCCGGATCAGCGAGTGTAGAAGGATTTATGTCTAGTGCATCTGCAATCTCAAACAGTTTCCCATCCTTTGGTTTTCTTACATCGTTTTCGTATTGACGTATGCGGTCTCCGGTTAGTTTGACCATTGAGCCAAGCTGTGTCTGTGTCAGACCTTTTAGTGTTCGATATTTTCTAATTTTATCTCCAAGAGTCATATAAAAATCTCCTTTACGAGAAGTAATTTCTTATTTAATAGCATTATTGTACCACGAACAAATAAAAAGATGTATGTAGATGTTACAGAAGTCTGTAAGGATTGGGGTGTCAGCAGAGCACAAGGATATAAGATCATTAAGCAGCTCAATGACCGTATGCTTGCCATCAATCCGAATCTTATTGTTTTGTCCGGCAAGGCAAATCGAAAGTTTTATGAGGAAAACTGTTATGGCATGGCAAAAGAAGCATAAAAAAGACCTTTCTCTTGCCGGAGAAAGGTTCGCAACACATCAGAAGATGTGATGTATCGTTTTTACATTTACTATATCACAGCTTCCTGACTTACACAATAAAAGAGAGGAGGCGATTGATTATGCCAGTATTTAAGAACAAGACACAGGGACAATATGTGAATGTTTACAAGGATATTTTGAAAAATCACTCATTGAGTTTGCGTGACAGGGGAATGGTAGTTACGTTGCTTTCCCTGCCGGATAATTGGGAATTCACCATATCGGGATTGAGTAAGATTATTCCCGATGGAAAAAGTTCCATACGAGCCAGTCTGACACACTTAGAGGAGCTTGGATATTTCAAGAACGCAGGAGAGAGCCGAGTGTGGCAAATTTGGAAAGATAGCGATTCATGAAACTCCGATTGCACCGTTGTTTGATTTTCGGAAAACGGAGAAACCGAAAGCCGATAATCCGGTGGCGGGAAAACTGTCATCCGAAAAGCACACACAATATATTAATAATCAATTAAATAATAACCAAGTGAATAATCATCCATCTATCAATCATTCAGATGAGAGCGAAGGAGAGAAGGACACAGAACAACTTAGAAAGTTCATAGCTGAGAATATCAAGCTGGAACAGTTTTATGAGGTGGCAGAAGGAAATGCCAACGAACAGGAGATGATCCGGGAGATATACGATACCATCTGCGATGTTGTGTGCTTTCCAAGAGAGCAGATAACAATTAAGGGTACAAGTTATCCCTGGCAGGTTGTAAAAAGCCAGTTCTTGAAGCTGAAACCAATTCATATTGCGAATCTGTTGGAGCGATTGGTGGATAACAGTTTGGAAATCAAAAATATGGAATCTTACCTGATATCTACGCTATATGCGGAGAGTCTGTCAGGCACATTAAAGGAGCAGGCAGATTTGCATGATGATTATCTGCGATACCTGCGTGGGAATCCATATCAGAATATACAATGAAGGAGGTACTGTTTATGTCAGCGAGTAAAGATACGAAAAGAGGTACTTGGAAAGTTTATATCAGATATAAAGACTGGCAAGGCGTCGGACAGGTTCATACGAAACGAGGCTTTACTACTAAGAGAGAGGCACTTGAGTATGAGCGTGAATTCCTGCTAAAGAAATCAAAAGATTTCAATATGGGATTTCCGCAGTTTGTGGAGGTCTATATGGAGGATATGAAACCGAGATTGAAATTGAACACATTTTTAACCAAGAAGCACATTATTGAAAGGAAGATTATTCCCTATTTTGAGAAGAAGAGTCTTGCGGAGATTACGGCAACGGATGTCATTCAGTGGCAGAACCAGTTGCTTAGCATGAGAGATGAAAATGGAATGCCATATTCGCAGACGTATCTTCGTACCATTCAGAACCAGTTCAGTGCGATTTTTAACCACGCCTGCCGCTTTTACGGATTGACTGCCAATCCATCGAAGCAGGCAGGAAAGATGGGAAAGGCAAAAGGAAAGGAAATGCTTTTCTGGACAAAAGAGGAATATTTGAAGTTTTCAGAGGTGATGAAGGATAAGCCGGGTTCCTATTATGCGTTTGAAGTTCTTTACTGGACCGGAATTCGAGAAGGAGAACTTCTCGCTCTTGAAAGAGGAGATTTCAACATTTCGGACAGGAAATTGACCATCAATAAATCTTATCAGCATTTGCAGGGAGAGGATTATATTACCAGTCCTAAAACGGAAAAGAGCAATCGTGTGATTGAGTTACCGGAGTTTCTTTGCCGGGAGATGGAAGATTATTTCGGAATGCTCTATAAATGCGATGAGCACACAAGGCTATTCACATTTTCCAAAAGTTATCTGCACCACGAGATGGATAGAGGAGCAAAGGCAGCAGGTGTAAAGAGAATTAGAATTCATGATCTAAGACATTCGCATGTAGCACATTGTATTGAGCTTGGATTTTCTCCGGTAGCTATTGCAGAGAGGATGGGACATGAAGGAATCAATATCACATTTAATTATGCTCATCTTTATCCGTCCAAACAGAAAGCACTTGCAGATAAGCTGAATGAGGATAGGGGCGATGCAGATGCAACAGAGAAAAAGGAGGCGGAGTGAATATTATGGCGAAGATATACAGACGAGACAATCTTGCATTAGGTGTTGTACCTAAGAAAAAGAACGAGAAGAACCGAAAGAGGAGCGTGATTATGAATTTCCGGGTGACACCGGAGGAAAAGCAATTTATAGATGAAAGAATTGCCTTATCGGGACTGCCGAGAGCAGAGTATTTCATTCAAAGTTGTATGCAACAGAAAGTAATCACATTTGGAAATGTGAAAACATTTGATGCAATAAAAAAGAAACTGCTAGTGATTGATGAACATTTGCAGGCAGTAGGAAAATCAGAGGAGTTGGATTTGGAAATATTGGAATCCCTTTGGATGATATTGGAAATGCTTGCAGGATTAGAAAGAGAGGATGAAGTGAATGAGTAAATCAACAAAAAGTTATGAAGAGCGTTTGCTTGAAATGGAAAGACGAGAGCAGGAAAGTCTTGAAAAAGCAAAGAAATATGCAGCACAGAAAAAAGAATTGCAGAAGCGGCAGAAAGCCGAAGAAAGTAAAAAACGTACTCACAGACTTTGCGTGATTGGCGGGGCGGTGGAATCGATGCTTGGCTATCCGATTGAGGAAGAAGATATTCCGAAGCTGATAGGCTTTTTAAAACGACAGGAAGCAAATGGTAAATATTTCTCCAAAGCGATGCAGAGGGAGCAGATACCGGAAATAGAGGAAGTGTAATGGCAGAGGGGTTAGATTTGCTAATCCCTTCATTATTCTTTATGAAGGGCGCACTTATAGACAACCAAAGGTCGTCTAATAAGTTTGCCGCAAGCGGCAACCGGTCTGCGCTTCGCTTGCCGGGCTCGTTCCGTCGGCGGGGCTTTCAGCCGGACCACTTCATGGAGACCAGCCTGTGCGGCTGGACGCACTCTCCGAGGGGCACTTCGTACAGACCTGCTCATGCCGCAGGAGGCACTCTTACGCAGAGGGCGTTCCTGCAAATGTTGTATTAGTACATCAATCGCAGCACCGTGTATTTATTGTATTATAGTGTTTCATGAAAGCAATCGCTGCAATGAATGTTTTTCATATTGAAATTTGTATTTGCAGGAAATTAATGCCGGATACGGCAGAAAGGGGGAAGGTGAGTTGGCGATATTTCATTTTACAGTAAAGATTGTCGGACGGAGCAAAGGGAAATCTATCATAGCTGCATCTGCATATCTGAATGGTGATGTGATGAAGAATGAGGAAACTGGTAAGGTAAGTTATTACACTTCGAAAAAGGAAGTTGTGTATACTTCGCTTATGATGTGTGAAAATGCACCACCGGAATGGACAAATGTGCCAGATGAAAATATCAAGCGATTTCAAAAATCCATCCGTTATCAAAGAGCTGAGGATAAAGAAGCGGCTCTGGAAAAGTTCAAAATTGTGTTCCGAAAACAGCGATTATGGAATGAAGTTTTGAAAGTAGAAAAAGGTGCAAACGCACAGTTTGGCAGGTCGTTTGAATTTTCGCTTCCGAAGGAGTGGAGCAGAATGGAACAGATTGAATATGCAACAGATTTTATACAGAGAAACTTTGTAGCAAAAGGAATGTGTGCTGATTGGAGCATTCACGATAAAGGGGATGGTAATCCTCATGTTCATTTATTGGTTACCATGCGTCCGTTTAAGAAAAATCATACTTGGGGAAATAAAGAGATCAAAGACTGGGCATTTGTCAGGGATGAGGCTGGAAATATTGTTATAGATGAAACTCATCCGAATTGGTGGCAGGATAAAAAGACTCCTGAGAGACATGGTATCCGCATTCCGGTATTGGATGCAGATGGAAATCAGAAATTAGATTCTCGTAACCGTAAACAATGGAAACGTGGGGTTACCGATGCAACAGGATGGAATAATCCGAAAAACTGTGAGTTGTGGCGAAGTGAGTGGGCAAAGGAATGTGATCTGCATTTAAAGAAGGAACAGCAGATTGACCATCGATCTTATGAGCGGCAAGGAAAGATTGAAATACCGACGATTCATGAGGGAGCAGATGCAAGAAAGATTGAAGAAAAATATCAGTCGGGACAGGCTGTATCTGCTTCTTGGAAAGTAGAGGAAAATCGGATTATAAAGAAGCAGAATACAATATTGAAAAAGTTGCAGGAAGTGTTTGGACAGGTTGGAATTTTATTAAAGCAATGGAAGGAGCGATTGAATGACATTAGAAGAAAGCAGAGAAGTTATTCCTCTGATGGAGAATATGATAAACCAGATCGAGGACCAACAGGAACTTATGGCAGAGATGTACCAGGAGATGGAGCAGCGGGACGGACAACTCAATTTGTTTCAGGAGCAGAATCAAAGATTGCAGGAATTAAACAACGAGTTGCAAAAGCAGCTTCAAATCTTGCCAAGTATAGAGGAACTGTTGGAACTATTGGAGAAGAAGGATGGAAAAGTTCAGACATTGAAAGAGGAAAATCGGATGCTGAAAGACGAAAATCAGCAATGGAAAGAATTAGCGGAGAAGTTGAACGACGAGAACCGGTTATTGCAGAGACAGAACGAGGGATTGCTGAACTGCAGGACCGACTAGAGAAAGCGGGGAATGTAGATGAACGATTTAAGAAGCTCAAAGCAAGACGAGCGGATGGAGGAAATGCTGGAAATGTTGGAGAGCATGGAAAAGGAACTGACACAGAAAGATTCCATTATCCGGAAGAAGGACAGCGAAATACGAACACTGCAAGGATAACTGAACGAATCGCTGAACTTATGCGAGAAGCTGAACAGCGAGAACAAAGCCGAGAACGTACAAGTCTTAAAGAACGAATTGAAGCAAACAAAAGAATTGTTGCAGAACGAGAAAGGGAAAAAGAAAAGAGCCGACAGCATAATAGAGGAATGTCAAGATAAACTACGACAAGCTGAGCAGGAAAAGGAATATGCATTAACACATCAAAAGAAAGTGGAGATACCGGTTGAAAAGCCGGTACTCTACGAAAGGTGCCGAAACTGTGACCGAAAGGCATATCAGCAGGCGAAAGAGCGGTATGAGCATCAAAGAAATGGACTGGAAAAGAAGTATAGGTCAAAGACTGTTGGATTTGATGCAATGCTTATAGTTTTATTGTGGTATGCAATCGTGACGACAGTATTTGCTGCAATAAGATCTGGGATATTTTTAGGCGATTTTACAGCATTTTTCGAGGTACTATGGAATGGTATTCGTCAGTCTTGCAAATGGATTGTCGGTGTTGCAAAGGCGTTGGCACAGGTGGGAGATAGGATACCGAATGAGATGATAGCGATTATAGTGCATTGGTTATTGTTTATTATAGTAATTGCTGGAGTTGCGGGAGTTATAGGTGTACTTATAGTAATTGTAGAAAAGAAAGTTACGAAGGCATATAGAGAGAATTGCTGGGATGTGATTAGTGTTGGAATGGCAGTGATAGGTTTAGCTGTGGCTGTGTATTTTGGAGATTGGATAAAGGCTTTAGTAAAGTTGAATCTTGTTGCTTTATTGTTATTAGTTCAGGCAGTATATGTCGGAATCAGAGTATATGTGAAAGGTTGTAAAAGAGCCAGAGGCTATTATTGATGTTGAGGTTTGAGAAAAATCGTAGAAAGGTGGATAAAAGTTATGGGAAAATTGGAAAAAGTTATTGTAGAGAATGGTATTACTTATGTATTATGTGATGATGATATTTATTATCCGGATTTACAGTTACCGGAGGGAACAAATTATAATATCGGAAAGTTTGGACATATGAGATGTGAGTATCTGAAAGAGTTCAAACATGGATATTATATGGAGCTGTTACTTGATGGAAGACTAAATGAATATCTGCATGATATTGACGAGGAATGCCATGAGATGTTGGATCAGCTTGTGGAGCAGATGAAGGAGAAACAAGGTGTGGCGGAGAAGGTGAAGGCGGAAAATCAGATGCTATGGGTGGGAAAGATGAATAATATTATGACATGTGCGGAGGAGATTGTGGTGAGAGAGTTGGTGTATGTATGATTGGTAAAAATAATTCGCTATTAGCGAAAAAAGATATTGACAATTAAATTATCATTCGCTATTATATAAGTACAGCATAACGATACTATTTGTATCGAGGTCAAATCCCATAAATTGGAGCGCTTAGCGCTTGAGGAACATTCTTAAATGTGGATGTTCTACTGTTAGGGGCCGGCATGTTACGCAAAGACCCGTAGCACGCTGCAAGCACCGCACGCTCTGCCTCGCTCGGGGAGCTCGGCAGAGCTCAAAGGGTTAGATAGGTTGTTCTGTATGCACCACACTTCTTTCGGGGTGGAAGTTGTACACTATATTAGCAACTTCTAAAGGAGTGAATTATATGAAAAAAATGCTGCTCGTGCAGAATGTCCGAATGGCACCTCAGAAACCTAACAAAAAATCTGAGAAAAAGCGTAAGAAACTAAGAAGCAAAATTTTTAAATTTCTGTTTCAAGGAATCGAAGCAATATGGATGCTGGTACAGATAATACAGTATGTTCTTCAGATTTTTAAGTAAAGAGGTGGCTATGGAAAACCTATCTAATTTTGATTATTCGTCGTAAGACTTTATATTATATAAATTATTTTCGGAAGGAGGAATCGGCTTGATAGGAGATATTTTAAAGCGCACAAGAACAATATATGGTTATAAAGCATCTGAATTAAGTGAATTGCTTGGTATTTCAAAAAGCTACCTTTCCGAAATAGAAAATAATAAGAAACAACCTTCTTTGGAATTACTTGAGAAGTATTCAAAGATATATGATATGAAATTATCATCTTTAATATTGTTGTCGGAAAATTATGAAGAGGCAAGCAAAAGCAATAAAGGTGATAAATTTATTAGAAATATGATGATTAAGCTTATTGAAAAAATGACACCTGATATGGAGGAGTAATGCGGAAAGAAAGCCATAAGTATGATATTACACAGTGTGCATTATATAAGAAAAAAAGTTCCAAACAATTGAGAGAAATTCTTTGTATAACTGAAAAAGAATATAAAGACATATTATCTATTGTACATTATCATAGTTTTCAAATTGACAAAAAGGATAGTACAGAGAAGAGAAATATTACAGCTCCAGATAAAAGAATTAAGGAAATACAAACCAGAATATTAAAGCTATTACAGAATGTGGAGAGACCTATATGGCTAATTTCCGGAGAAAAAGGGAAATGCTATATAGATAATGGAAAAAGTCATTTAAATTCAAATTATTTTTTGACGATGGATATCAAGAAGTTTTATGATAATTGTTCCAGAGAATATGTTTTTCTTTTCTTTAAGAACCGATTGATGATGGCAGGTGATTTGGCAGGATTATGTACTGATATAGTTACTTATGATGGAGGAATTCCGACGGGATGTCCTACCAGTCAGATCATTGCATATTATGCATATGAAAGTATGTTTAACGAGATATATAGTGTAGCATGTAAGTATGGATGCGAATATACAGTATATGTTGATGATATGACTTTTTCAGCAAAAGAGCCATTTGATATAAATCGAATGAAAAATGAAGTGGATTGTATTTTGAGAAAATATGGACATAAACCTAAATATAAAAAAGTAAAGTATTATTCAAAAGGCAAGAGTGTTCCGATAACAGGTACGATTGTTACGGGACAGCATGAATTGAAAGTTCCAAATAGATTGCAAAAGAGAGTGTATGATGACTTTCAAGAATTGAAATATCTTGGTGGAAAAGAACTGTCAGATATTGAAGTCAGGAAGCTGAATAGTTTGAAAGGGAGAATTTTGGCATCAAGAAACATTGAAGAAGGAAAATTTCCAGAAATCAATCGATTAACTAATTTGATAAGCTGAATAAAAAATAATAGTTGAAAAAGTTTTTTTTCGACCATATAATATAAGTGAGGAATACAATAATTGAGTATGAGCCATACTATAGAAGGAGGTGTTAGATATGGCAACTTCAAGTATTACTAAGAACTTTGTCGTTTCCGGTCAAAGACAAGTAGAAAAGTTTGCTAATGCTATCGAGGAATCCTATCAGGAGTCTCTTCATAGAGCACAAACACCTGACTTAAGGATTACACATTTGCATGGCGCAGAAGAAGTTAGAAAATTTATGGCAAAAAGGAAGAAAACAAATGCTTAATGATGTAACAGTCTTTAACATTCGTGAATACTTGTCTGCCAAAGGCGATAAAGATCTCGGAGAGGATGAGTTACGACAACTCCTTTCCGAGTTTTTTTGTGATAAGAATCCGGATGTAGAGAGATTTTTGAAAGAACAATCAATAGAATTTACAAAGAAAAATCAATCCGTTACATATCTGGTATTTTCTAATGAAGATGCTTCATTAGTTGGATATTTTACAATTACGATTAAACCAATTACTGTAAATGCAGAAAATTTCAGTAATACTATGAAACGTAAAATAGCCCGAGTAAGTGAATTGGATGAAGAAAATGGTACATATACACTTTCAGCATATCTTATTGCACAATTGGGAAAAAACTTTAAGGATGGAGCTAATGAGAAGATTACCGGAGAACAGCTACTTCATGCGGCTGTAGATACTATAAAGGAACTTCAATATATGGCTGGAGGAATGGTAATTTTCCTTGAAGCGGAAGACAAAGAAAAATTAATGCATTTTTATCAAGAGGAAAATGGATTTAAGCAGTTTGATATTCGAGAAATGAAATGCAGGGATAAGGATGAGATTCATAAATTGGTTCAATTATTGAAAGTGATGTAAGATAATAAATATATAGAGACTGCATTTTCTATACTCTTACAATTATAAAAGATACAAAATAGGGAGGAACGAATCATGAAAAAATGTGCTTATTGTGGAGAAATACTTGGAAGCCCTTTTCATTTTAAGACAGATGAACATATTATTCCAGATTCGTTACTGAAACTTTATCCTGAGCAAGATATTAGTATTCATAATAAATCTCGTTTTGTTGATAATAGAGGAATGACAATTTCAGATGTTTGCTCTTCATGTAATAATGGCATTTTATCAGAGCTTGATTCGTATGGAAAGCAGCTTATAGAAAGTAACTTTTATATACCATATAAATTTAATGATTATTATATTCCATTTGATATTACATTAGATTATGAATTGTTTACAAGATGGATTTTAAAAATAGCATATAACAGCATTAGATGTGATAAACATGACAGTTTTTATATTAATGAATGTGTTCCCTATATTATAGGGAAAAACACTAGTTATCCTAAAAATATTTCATTACTTTTAGGCGTACATATAAATTTAAATCCTGTTCCAGAAGAATATTTTGCTTTTACTCCGTTGCAAATAACGTATTCACCTAAATTTTTTCAAAATAGTTATATAAGAGTTAAAAGAGGTGAAAAAATAAAATGTTTTATATTAAGGGGAGCAGGACAAGTAGTTAGTATGCGTATAGCGAACGCTGTTATATTGCTTGTTTTGTGGGAGTCTGGTATATCTGATGAACATAAAAAAGAAATGATTACTACTTTACAAGATGACTTTCGTTTTAGACTAATTGAACCAGATGTCAATCGCTATTCTGTACGATGCGTATCATCACCAACAAATGTTATGTTAGCAAATTATGGACATTTTTATTCAGAAACTGCAGTTCTAGAAACAATAGCACTAATTAAGAGTTCACTTCAAGGAAGAGATATAGGATTGTGTTTAGAAGAATTTTCAAAAAAGTGGACTCCAGAAATGTCTAGATATGGAAGAGCTCTTGTTGAAGCAGTAGAATTTCCAAACAACAAGAAAAAACAAAAGATATTAGACGAATTAAATAAGCTAGAATGAATGTATATACAATAAATTGAAAAATAGTATACATGGTTGCAAAATGCTTGCAAAAAGTTCCAAAACGACAAAGAATATGTAGAATTTTAAGAATAATTATACCGAATATAGATGCTTGTAATTTGATTAGATACAATATATAGTTGCCGAAATCGAGTTTGAATAGTAAACAGAGCTTCATAAATGGCGTAAACAAGCCATTTATGGGGCTTTTTCTTTTATCGTGATACCTATATGATACCTGTTTTGATAGTACCACAGATATTAGTGGATACTAAACAGATATATCTGAGGTGTTTTCTATTATCACATTTATTTGTATCTCTAATTATTTCAAATGATTATTGTTAGTTTTATCTGATTTTGTTATCTTGTAAACTTCTTGAAACCATTCAGCAAGGAGAATATAATAACTGTAATAAGCTGTCGTTTATTGATTAATGTAAAGAAAGGGGAAATCAGATGATTGTATATTCGGGATTAAAAAGTGATTTCTTAACAGCGGTAGAACAGGATTCTATTGCGACGGAAATTGAAGAAACAATATACAAAAAAATGCATCGGAGAACAGCACAAAATGAATTCCGCTCTTGGGAAAATTCACTAGAATATATGTATAAAGTGCTTAATGACAAAGCGATTCCATCTGATTCTGGAGTGGCTATAGAATATAATATTCCACAGACTTCAAAACGTGTCGATTTTATAATTTCAGGGTATGGAGAAAAGCAAAATCCTAATGTAGTAATTATCGAATTGAAGCAATGGGATAAAGTTGAAGCTGTTGATGGACAGGATGCGTTAGTTGAAACGTATACAGGTGGGGCTGTGCGAAAAGTAGTTCATCCATCATATCAGGCTTGGTCATATGCGGCTATGATATATGATTATAATCAGAATGTGCAGATGGGGAATATTATCCTCCATCCATGTGCATATCTACATAATTATAGGAAAAGTAATCCTGAGAAATTGGAGCAGAAACAATATAAGGAATACGTGAAAGATGCACCAGTTTTTGCAAGAGGTGAAGCATTAAAACTTCGCGAATTTATTAAGAAATCCGTTAAAGTCGGGGATAATAAACAGTTGTTATATGACATTGACAGTGGGAAGATTAAACCATCAAAAAGTCTTCAGAATGCTATAAAAAGTATGATGGAGGGAAATCAGGAATTTATCATGCTTGATGAGCAGAAAGTTGTTTATGAGGAAATATTGAAAACAGCACTATTATGTATGAATGATCAGAAAAAGCGTACCATTATTGTAAAGGGAGGTCCGGGTACAGGAAAGACAGTTGTGGCAATTAATCTTTTGGCAAAGCTTACGAATGAAGGTTTATTTGCTCAATATACTTCTAAGAATAGTGCTCCACGAAATGTGTATGCAAAAAAATTAGTTGGTCATAAAAAGAGTAGCATTAACAATATGTTTAAGGGTGCGGGTTCATACATTGACGCAGAAAAAAATATTGTGGATACGATTATATGTGACGAAGGACACAGACTAACAGCCAAAACTCAGCTTGGACCAAAAATTGCTGGAGAAAATCAAATAAAAGAAATAATTAATGCCGGTTTATGCAGTGTTTTCTTTATTGATGAGAGTCAGAGAGTTACATTAAATGATATTGGAACAGTAGCTGAGATTAGAAAATGGGCTGATGAATTAGAGTCAGATGTAACTGAACTAGAATTATTATCACAATTTAGATGTAACGGATCAGATGGTTATCTGGCGTGGCTGGATGATGTTCTGGAAATTCGTGAAACTGCAAATTTTGATATAAAAGATATTGATTATGATATTAGAATAGTTGATTCACCAACAGAAGTGCGTGATTTGATTATAGAAACTAATCGGGCACATAATCATTCCAGGATACTTGCTGGATATTGCTGGGAATGGATTAAATCTGGTAAGAATGATTCGAGTGTTCATGATATTAAGATTGATGATTTTGAAATGAGCTGGAATCTTGGGAATACAACGACATTTGCAATAGATGAAGATTCAGTAAATGAAGTTGGATGTATTCATACATCGCAGGGACTTGAGTTTGATTATGCAGGAGTGATTATTGGGGATGATATGCGGTTTGAAAATGGTCATATTGTTACTGATTTTACAAAAAGAGCAAAGACAGATCAATCATTAAAAGGAATTAAAAAGCTTTATAAAGAAAACCCTCAATATGCATTGAAAGAGGCGGATGAAATAATCAAGAATACTTATCGCACATTAATGACCAGAGGTATGAAGGGATGTTATGTTTATTGCACTGATAGTAACTTGGCACATTATTTAAGAGAACGTCTCGAATAAAGGAGAAATTATGAAACAGGAAACAATAGATAGAATTAGAAAATTTACAGATGACAGAGAATGGGACCAATTCCATTCTCCTGCCAATCTGGCAAAATCAATTGTAATTGAGTCAGCTGAACTATTAGAATGTTTTCAGTGGTCAGACGAAGAATATGATTTGCAACATGTTAAGGAAGAACTTGCGGATGTTATGGTATATAGCCAGAATCTTCTTGACAAACTTAATCTGGATGCGGATGAAATCATTAATATGAAGATGAATCAAAACGAGGCAAAATATCCGGTGGAAAAAGCAAAGGGGAGTGCCGTAAAATATAATCAATTTTAATAGTAGTTGAAAAAACATTTTGGACTAACAGTCCAATGCAATTATAGTTCCTATAGGATATCATATAATCAAAAGAAGAGGATTGGTGTATATCTTATGGGAACTAATTTTTATTTGATGAGTAGAAATAAAAAGCTAATGCGAGAGTATTTTGCCGTTGAAACAGAATATATAATCAAGGATATCGAATATGAAATTGTAGATGAGCCATATTTAGGGTATGAGGTACATCTTTGTAAACTGAGTGCAGGTTGGCGACCACTATTCCAGAGACATAAGGCAATCAGTACATTTAAGGAATTGGAAGAATTTTGCCTGAAAAATAAGAGCATGGTAAGTATCTATGATGAATATGGCAGGAGATACACATGGAAACAATATTTCGAAAGAGTGTACAATCATAGTCAGCGTAAGGCAGAGCCAAGGAAATGGATATATGATATTGATCCTATTTTTCCAGATAATGATCCTAGATTACATATGGCATCATGTACAGAGCAGGAAGCGGAAATATATATGCCATTCTGTCATAGAGAATACTACGAGAAGGAAAAATTGGCGAAGGAACGTTTTCATGTGCATGAAAGAATATGGAGTGATGAGA